>Ga0209776_1000007_pt1 | contig 244913 bp, 182 predicted proteins | sample SaaInlLV_10m_DNA_3_FD_184670 | JGI IMG/M metagenome (GOLD analysis project Ga0209776, IMG submission 184670) | Marine microbial communities from expanding oxygen minimum zones in the Saanich Inlet - Saanich Inlet SI073_LV_165m_DNA (SPAdes) (version 2) | ecosystem: Environmental > Aquatic >...
AATCCACCTTACCTATCTAAAAATAAATGTAAGGTAGATAAAACGGTATTCTCTAAATGGGATGCTAATGATTATTATAAATGTCATCTTCAGTCACTTATTGTTAATGGTGCAGAAGAGGCAATTCTAATAATACCATCAAACTTTTTATGTGAGGGTAGGAGTAAAGCACGTGCAAATCTATTCAAACATTACTATGCCGTAAAAGCAAAGTTTTGGAATGAACCTACATTTGAAGATGCTACGGTAGGTGTTTGTGTTCTTCATATGAAACTAGGTACTAGACAATACCAAGCATTTCCTTTATCAATAATGCCAGCAAATATTACTATAGATGTTGAACTATTAGAGAAAAATGGATATCTTTATGGTAATGATTTTTATGATTATATAAGAGATATAACACCAATAAGGATTATAAAAACTGATATTGGTATGACAGAACCTAATACTAATATAGTGGTTGGATTGCTTGATGGTGGGTCTTGGAAATGTGGGATATCTTATAATGACAAAGGTCCTATATACTCAAAACCCAAATCTTTTACTACATATCAAATTACAACACCAGACTATAATATCTCTATTGACAATCAGAAACTAATTGTTGAAATATTTAATGAGAAATTTGATAAATTTAGAGAACAATATTATAGTATGTTCCTCAGTAATTATATGGGTGCAAGACAGAAAATTCTAAGCAGAAGTTATGTGCATAAATTTATTTCACGAATAATCAAAGACGAGTTGAAACTGAAAAAGAATGAACCTATTACAAATCTAACACAATTTTTATTTGAAAATAAAGTAAAATAAGTGTTGACATTGAGAACAAACTAAGTTATAATTAGTCTTACTTTTTAGGAAATACAATATGAACAAATTAGAAGAATACCAAGAAATGTTAGATGCTATCTCTAATGTCCGTTTAGATGCTATGAATGATCCAAGTGTAACCCTTGAACAAGTTTCAGGAAAACTTGAAAGATGTATAGAGCAAATCTATCTTGAACTGAAAATCGAAGAAGATCTAATCGATTATAGTATTAACCTAATGACATCTCAATGGACTAAGATGGTTAATCCAAAATACTACACTAAAGATTATACTAGACCTGCCGTTGTTTCAGATATAGAAAAAACTTGTTACAATAACGCTTTTATCTACTGTTAATAAATAGGAAATATATAATGAGTCAAGAAATAATGAACCAAAAAGATATTGCTTTACTACCATCTAACCCAAAGGATCAGGATAAAATTAGAGGTGCATTAAAAGAATTATCCGACTGTAAAACTCGGATGGATTCAGAAAAAGAGTTGATGAAAGAAATTGCGGATAACCTAAAAGAAGATTTTGGGTTATCAAGACGTTTAGTGAATTCTATGGTCGCAACTTATATGGAAGGTAATTATATAAATAAACTTTCTGAAATGGAAGCACAAATAGAAGAATATGAAATTTTTTATAGTGGATTATTTAAACCACACAATACTATAGTGAATCAATAAGGTTCTCATAAAAAGCAACAATTAGTTTTAGTTCCTCTAGGGTAGCATCATTCTTTATTCGATTTGCTCTATTGGAAATTATCACTAAGTTATCTGCTTCATACCCCCGTGAACTATCAATCCGATCCCAAGAGTAAGAATTATCTTGCGATTGTCCTTTATTAAATGCTAATGGTATCCCTAACGCTGGACAGGTTAACGGATAATCCAAGTCATACATATCAGACTTTTCAAGTGTAAATACAATGCCTCTCTTCTTTGCTGAGGATTTCAGGGCATTGTATACCTCATTTATTTCTGGTAATTTCATATCAATTCTCTTTTATTTCAAGATACTTTTATATATAAATACAATAAACATTAGCAATAATATGGACTATTAACTATGATTACATTTAAACAATTTATCGTTGAAGGCGGTAATGCCGTTGAGAACGTTACACATATCAATCAAGAAAATGTTGCTGCTACAATGGCAGATATCTATAAAAAACTATTACCGTTGTTAGGTTTAACTACTGATGATATTAGACTATTAGGTTCTACAGGAAAGAAGAAACCTGGTGGACATTCTGGTGATATTGATATGGCTGTGTTTATCGAATCACTTGGTAAGAAGTTCAAGACAAACGATCCTAAAGCGATTTTCAGGGGTGTCCTTAGTGCTGCTGGTAAAGTCTCTGATTCGGTTCGTGACCTCTCTAGTATAGGCATTGTATCGCTTGCGTACCCTATCGTGAACATTGATGGGTTACAAGAAGGTGATAGAGTTCAAGTTGATCTAATGTTATCTGATAATTTATCATGGTCTGAATGGATATTTTATTCTCCTGCTGAATGGGAAAGCAATTTCAAAGGATTATATCGTAACTCTGCTTTATCAGCAATATCACATTTTGCGGGAAGATCAGGAAATGATATTGAGTGGAAACGTAAACTTTTACATTTTGCTTCTGGTTTACATGATGTATCATTCAGCAAGAAAGGTAAGAAAGATAAGATTTTAAAGAATGGTAAAGAAGTTTCAAGACAATTTATTGCTAAAGATCCACAATCTGTTATTGATGTTTTATTGGGACCAACATTTAAAGCAGCAGATATTCTAACTTGGTCTGATATTTGGAAAGCAATGTCCTCACCAAAGTTCTTATGGAAAGCACATAAAACTGATATCATTGCATTGATTAAAACTGATATTGAACATAAAGGATATCCCCTACCTACGGAGATTAAATAACATGAAATCGTTTAAATCATTTCTAACAGAACTAACTAAACAAGAATCAGAAGTATTGTTTAGTCTGACTGGTGACTACAGTGCAGCTGATGTCAAACTAGCGTACAAAAAGATGTCTATGATTCATCACCCTGACAAAGGTGGTGATGTTGAGGTTATGAAGAAAGTCAATGCTGCATGGAAAACCCTAAAGGGTGAAACTAAAGGTGGCACTGATACATATAATAAAGCCGAAAACAAAGCTAGATGGCAAGCAAAAGCAAAAGACATTGCTGCTGATATCTCTGGTAAGTTTGATGTACAGGCATTTAAAGACTACTTTAAACAACACTTAGGTCATGACTTTAATGCTATTGTTAAAGTTATGGATGGTGTAGGAGATTACGCACCATCCCATGCTGGTATCCAAGTTAGATTTGAAACTGCTGATGGTAAGATAGCATTTGACTTTGATGCCCTTGCGTACCTATTCGGTCGGCAAGAGAAAGGCGGACTTTCTAACTCTGAAACAATATCATACACCATTCAAGTTACTGCGTTTGGTTATGCTAATCGCAAGAAACAGAAAATGGCACAAAGAGATTGGGATCAGAAAAATGATCACATCCTACTATCTGATCCAAAGAAATCATTTCCTTTAGCTAAGATGAAAAAGATTGCTTCAGGAGTTTCTGGTAAGATGACACGAGCAGACTTTAAATTGGCAATTGAGAAAGAACTTAAAGGTGAGAATTGGAATACAGACACTTACTTAATCCCTGTTAAAGATGGTTTCTTAAGAATCTTTAGAACTGTAATAATGAGAACACCATTTTGGTCATTAAATGATCTTGGTGTTAGACGAGGTAGTTATGCATTTGATACTGAGTACAGGCATATACACTCTTTAGCAGAGTCTGAAGAAACTCTAGATATATTGTTATCATTTCGTAAGAAAACAATGAAACAAGTTGATACTATTATAACTAAAATGAAGAACGATGCAAGAGGGTCAATAAAATGAAAAATTATAAAGAGTTTATAAACGAAGTTCTTGCTGAAGAATCTGGTGCAGAAATGGGTGCAAGATTATCTGGTGAGATGGAAAAGTTATTCCCAAAGTGGACTAATACTTCAACCACTGGATCTCAGGCAATGTCATATAAATCGAATCTTCTTAAATACCAAGACCTCTCTGAACAGAAATTCTATAGAGGACATGCAAAGGGTGCTAATCCCAATAAACCAAATCACAAAGGGATCACTTGGATTTCCCCTGATAAAGAGTTGGCATCGGAATATGGTGAGGAAGTTTCTGAGATGAAGTTCAACCCGAAGTCTCATAAAATTGCAGACATAGGAGAGATCAATCGCACAGGAACAGTGAAAGATATATTGGATGCGGTGAAGAAGACTAAAAGTAAGAAAGCACAAGAATTATATGATGCTGCTGTATATCATTTCGGTGGAGGATCTGCAACTAATGCACTCCCCAAGTTCTTACATAAAGTCGGTAGTGAAAAGGTTATAGCATATCTTAAAGAGATGGGAATCACTGCACTGTTGGCAAAGGAAGATGGTGTCATTACATACGGAATCCTATCATGAAATCATTTAAAACATTTGTGACAGAAAGTACCAAGGTGACACTTTATAGAGGTCATGGTAAAGGGTCAGACACAAAGTTTATGACATGGTGGTCAACTGATAAAGAATTGGCTACTGGTTACGCTAAAGCAAGAGAAAATGGTAAAGTGGATTCCAAGACATTCAACTTGAAAAGTGTCTTGAATTTATCCCACGACAGTTTCAAACTTAATCCGACTTCTTTAGCCGGTATGGCTATCAAGGGTGCTGACCGATCAAAACTTGATATGGATGTTGCAAGATCTGAAATGAAAGTCTTTAAAGATTTCTTTGGAAATAACGAACTTAAAACTATGGAGTATTGGAAAGACAATAAATCAAAAGAGTCTATTGTAAGATTCTTAAAAGTATTTGGTTATGATGCTGTTAGTATTAAGGAAGATGGCATATCAACTTATGGAATATTCGAGGGGTAGTAATAATGAAATCATTTAAAACATATGTGACAGAGAAGTTTTTACTATTAGAACTTGATCATTTATTCAAGGTATTCAATAAAAAAGGTCAAGCATTTCTTGATGATATACTGAATAATAAAGTGTATATCAATCTGAAAATTGATACCTCTAGTATGATTGTTAAAAAAGAATCTACTGGATTGAAGTACTACAATAGAGAAATGAAACAAGAGATTGACAAAATTGTTAGAGCAGGTTCTGATATACGTGAAACGTTTATTGCACACCTTGAAACAACTGATTGGTCAAAACTTCCAAACGATATTATTATTGCAACAGAAATCTATAACCCCAAGATCAGCACAATCATTAAATGGGATACACCACCAAGGAATGGTATGATTATTTCTTGGATTAAACTTGGTGGTAAATCATTACCTCTTAATGATCCTTTATATGATAAGGTTTCTGATATACTTGAAATCACACCACCACCTGTTATTCATTCTGGACTATTGAATACCAAACAAAAAGATTTGATTAATAAACTAGTAGAGAACCCTGATGTTATTAGTGGTAAAGATTTTGCGGCAGAAATGTTATCAGTGTTTACATTGAAACCTGCTCATGCATTTCTTGCTGGTAATTTCATTGAAGGTATCGTGATTTATACTGAGTCTGGTCAAGTATATAAATTGACTGATAATATGTTCACCGTTACTATTATGGATAAGAGTGGTGATAAATCTAATGATTTCTATGAGTTGATTTCTAGCACTGCTTATAAACATCTTAATGTTGCTATTATTAGTATCTTGAACAACAAGAGAAGCATGGCAAAGGTTATGGCATTTCAAAGTAAGGATGCAAGATATATTCAATTCATATCAGCATTAACTGGTTCTATCATTTTTAAAGTTGCACAGGATATGGGTAAAGTTGAAGATTATAAGGATGATGTGCTGGATAACAGATATTCGAATGTATCTGCTGCTTTAATTCCTGCTGGTATGAGGAAGTTGATATCTAGGTATTGGTATGCAGAGGATCTGTTTCGGATATTATTGTATGGTATTCGTAAAGAGAAGACACGTATTCATAAACCTAGTGGATTGACATTAGATAGGAAGAATATTATCAACAAAGTAGTCGCTCAATTAAAGGAGTTGGAGATATTATGATATGTTGACATAGTAACTACTCTATGATATAATATATAATAATTAGATAAATTGAAAGAGGGTACTACTGAATGGAATTATGTGAAATTGTTGAATACTTTAAAAATAACTGTGATGAAGATGGTATCCCTAATTTATCTAATGATGAATGGATAAAGTTTAAAAACACCTATGAGAAAAATGATATAAGAGTTGCATTGGCAAGATATGTGCATGAAAATGAAATAGGATTCCCATTCCGGAAATTTGATAGACATACTTTCATTGCAACATTTAGAAGGTTTTGCTCTACCTCTATGATATCTTACTATAAAGACTTTCCTAATGTGAAAGAACGATATGATTACAAGTATCCATACTATGATGCACCTCTAGGGGTTATTGATAAAAGTCACTCATTCAATATCATATCAAACTACTTCCAACAAAGTAATAGATTGGGGTGTGGTTCTAATAAAAATAAAGCACCAACAGAAATTTGGAATGATGAAAAACTATTAGCATCTATGAATTGGACTTGGTGGAGAGAAGGTGTCATGGGTGACTCTGGTCTAACAAGACGAAGTTTCCTTACAGCATTTAGATTAGGAACATATACAGCAACACAATTTAAACCTACTGTTGCTAAAGCATTATATGAAAAACATAATGCCGTAAATGTATTAGACACTTCTTGTGGATGGGGTGATAGATTAGCAGGGTTCTATGCTACACCTTCTACTGAATTATATGTTGGGTGTGATCCTAATCCAGATGTTTTTGAAGTCTATAAAGAACAATGTATTATGTATGAAACCGTGCTAGGATCTAATCCAGTACTAACCGAATCAGAAGATTACTTTGAATGTGTCGGTAAAAAAACTGTGAAGATATGGAGAAAACCATCTGAAGATGTTGATTGGAATCTATATCAAAATACATTTGATTTTTATTTTACATCACCACCTTATTTCTCAACTGAAACTTATGGTGAATCTACAGATTGTATTGATGATCAATCTTGGTCAAGATATGATAGTTTCGATAAATGGAAATATGACTTCTTTTTTAAAGTGACTGAACTCGTTTGGGGTACTATTAAATCCGATGGGTTTATGATGATCAATATTATAGAACCATCAAGTAAAACTGGCAAACGACATAAATTATGTGATGAAATGGTTGATACATTTGCTGCATTCGATCAAAGCAATTACATTGGAAAGATAGGTATGCGTATGATGGCAAGACCAAACACCGAAGAAATGAGGGAAACCTTTATTGAACCTGTATGGGTCTTTAGAAAAAATAATGCTAAATATATAGAAATCAAGTCAGAAAATTACTTAGACTGCGTAATTTAATTACCATAAGGCAATATGAAAACATACATAGAATTTATAACAGAAGCACTTAATCCTACAGATTATCTACCAATCCAAAAGAAATCTGTAGAACTATTCCTTGGAAGAATGCAACCCGTTCATAAAGCACATCTTGCTATTATTAAGATGATGAATAATCCTATTGTTGCATTAGTAAAAGGTGCTAAGACTTCACTAGATAAAAACAAGAATCCATTTGATACAACTTATCAATTAGAACTCTTAAAGAAGTTAAAAACTAAAGCAAAGGTTATAGTCGTTCCTACTGGATATGTGCCTGATATCATTTCTCTAATAAGAAAGGACGGTAATGAAGTAACTGCTATCTATGCGGGTGCGGATAGATTCAAAGGGTATCAAGGTCAAATTGATTCATTCAATAAACAGATGCCCGAAGATAAACAGATCACGGTCACAATGAAAGAAACTCCTAGAGTCACTTCTGCTACTATTGTACGAACCGCTATTAAAGATGATGATATTGAAACATTCAAGAAGTCAATGCCCAAAGAACTTTGGGGTGAGTTTGATAAGATGCAAGACATTTTGTAAATAACTCTTGACAATCTATAATTACATAAAAACAAGGAAACTTTAATGAAGTCATTCAGGTCATTTTACACAGAAGAAGTATTATCAGAATCCATAATGCTAAACTATCTCGAATTCTTTAAACGAAACAATCGAGCGGACTTTATTGATAAAGCAATTGCTGGTACACTTAAAACTGAAGATGGTGAAAAAATAAAAAAGTTAGAAGCAGATGATCCATTAATCAAATACATGGAAAATAATTTCTTTAAGACTAAAGAGATGGAATCTATACTAAAAAATTCTTACTCAGTTAAAGGGTTAAAAGATTTAAATTTATCTAAAGATGGCAATGGATTCTCTACTGGTGACGGGTCAAAAGAACCATCTGGTGCTGAATGGGAAGTTATTATATGTTGTGCTTATAATATGATAAGCAAAGGTGTTGATAAAGCAGAGGGAATCGAATTAGCAGGAACTAAGAACCGTGGTGGTGATGATGTTCCTATGAAATGGAAAGACAAGTATGATGACTATCTTGAAAAGGGTTTGGAAATTGTAGAGAATAGTTTTCCAAATCCTAAAGGAGTAATGCACCACTTTGGATCTGGTGTTTCTGCATTAACAAAGGAATGGAATGATTACTTTAAATCTGCCACTGATAAATCTGCATCGGCATCAACGAAAACACCTAAGACTGATATGTTTATCGGAAACACACACATCTCTCTTAAAAAACAAGGTGGTTCTCAACTAATGTCTGGTGGTAAAGGTGAAACACTTGCAACACTTGGATTTGCCTTTGATAAGTTTAAAGGTTCCGATAGTTTCAATACCGACATAGAGAAAGCATGGGGATCACTAACATCAGATATAACAGAACACTTCTATAAAAAGGCACTGAGTCTTCCTACAGGAATGTCAATTACTAAATTGTCGAAAGGTGATACTGACCTTGGAAAACAAATACAAGAGAAGATGACAGGTAACACAATTTTGACCAAAGCAGTAAGTGATATGTTCAACAACAGAGATCTTAAATATGAAGTTGTGAAAGAAGCGATGACAGGACAATCTAAATTTAAAGACACTAAACCACGTGCAACACACATGATGAAGTTTAATGATGGTGGGTTTGGTAAGATTCAAGAGATTGATAAGACGTTGATAGATGATTATACTGGGGCAACATCTTTTAATGTATCATTTAAATCATCAGGTGAGGGTGGATCTGCTTGGATTGGTTTGAAAGGTATAGTTAGCGAAGATACCAATGCATATGAAGAAGTTACATTAAACTCTATTATAGAAAATGCTATCAAAGAAGTTGAAATGGAATTGAATGAGGGGTGGTCAGATTTCATTGGGAATATAAAGGACAAAGGCAGTGCACTTATTAATAAAGTGAAGAAGTGGGTGTTAAAGTTAATGACTAAGATATGGAAGAAACTGAAACCTATATTAACATCAAGCATGAAAGGATTTCAAGATATTCTAGGTGTTAAGATGGATGTTAATGAAATTACTGTAACATACTAGATTTTATAAATAAGTCTTGACAACCTAACGTATTCGTATTATAATGACGCATACTTAAAAAATAAACAAAGGAAACCACAATGACAAAATCATATAAGCAAACAATTCTTGAATCACTACTATCACAAAGTATTAACGAAGAGAATAAAAATCTAAAGAATGAAGTAGAAGCATTCCACACGGCATTGATGAATGTGGCAACTATGTCTGAAAAGGACTCACCGTTTTTAGGATTGGCAGGTGCAAAATATGATAAGGATTTTGCTAAAATAAACAAACATATGGAAGCAGTAGAATCCATTTGGTCTGGTATATCTAAAACCATTTTAAAGACACACAAATAATCAAAGGGAAATCTAATGTCGTACAAAGAATTTATTCAAGAAGCAAGTGGAGAAGGTAAAGTGTTTGCGGTGGCAATCTCAAACACTGGCAGCAAGTTCGCGTCTGCTATGGGTGGTTCTGGGACTGCTGGTGCTGTTGGTGCTATGAACTCTAAAGGTGAGTTTGGATTCATCAATGATGTCGATAAGACACCTTACACACCATTAGGCGGAAGAAAAGTCTTAGTAGATGTTAAGGATGTCTTAATATTCAAACCGTTTGACTGGGGCAAAGATGCCGTGATCAAAAAGGGAAGAGCATTATAAATATAAATAGTACTTGACAACATAACATAAATCGGGTTATAATAATTATAACCCGATTTTAAATCGGGTTATAATGACCCATACCTTAGAGAAATAAGAGAGAAAATAAAATGACACATCAAGAATCACTAATAGAATCATCAAGAATTCTTCTAGAAGGCAAAGATGAAGCAATTGCTATACGCAGCATACTAGTAAAAGAGTTTAGATTATCATCAAGGGATGTATCGGTTAAAACTCAATATGGTGGAACATCAAGTATGGTGTGGGTGGAGTTAAAAACAACAAAAGCATTGCCGTTCATATCTAAAATAAAGGGTATTGCTGATGATTTTGATAAGTATACTACTGATGGGCAGGGTGAAATATTACAAGGCGGTAATACTTTCATTCAAGTTTCTATAGATTACGACTTTGAAGTATCTCTAAGAAATATGATCAACAATGAATTTAAGAAACAATCGAAGAATGGATTTTCGCTTGGTGATAAGGTCAAGTTATTTAAAACTTTCACTGTCCACTTTTATGATAGGGGTCTCATTATGGTATCAGTCGGAACAAAAACATTATCAACAACTGATGTATCTGGAATTGGATCAACCGTTCTAAGTTTTATCGAAAAATATGCTAAGACTGAATTATACGCAAAGATAAAATAATTGAAAATAAGTGTTGACAACATAACATAAATCGGGTTATAATGACAAAAACATACAAAGACTTCATCCAAGAAGCAGTTACATCAGAAGCAAAAGGCAAGGAAGATTTTACATTAGTTTCAGAAGGTGTAGTAACACCTGAAGATGTAATGGCAGCGATTGAAACTGCATTCAAGAAGTCTTTCCCTAATGGATGGATTAGAATCAAGATTAGAAACATGCTAGGTCTGGATGCTATCAGTTTCGATTTAGGTCTTATCGGTGATAAATCTGAATGGGGTAGTGGTATTCGACAGAATGATCCGATGTACCACTCGTTTGTCGTTTATTATAAAGATGGTAAATATGAAGCATCCAACTCACTAGGAAGAATTAATCTAAAACCAGAGGAAGGAACTCATTATGCAATGCAAGGTTTAAAGACTAAGTTCCGTAAATCTAAAGGTTCACCAGACAAAATTGTTAAAGCATTCAATACATGGTTTCCTAGAGTAAAGAAATTGGTTAAAGATAACGAAGAGAATTTTTATCAAAGAGATAGATATTCTGACAAGTTTTTCAAATAACTAGGTTAAGAGATGCAAAGAATAGGATAATCCCATATGATTGCTATATTAGATCAACTCATGGTGCTAGTCATCGTGTCAGCAGGTGTCGCATTTGTGCTTCGCTACATGAACGCTACATTGAAACGAGAGGCTGAGGAGCACAGGGCAGAGCGGAGTAAGGAATACACCAAAAAAAAAAAAGATGTAAATAAAGGTTGACACTGAATTTCAATATTCCCATTTAATCCTCGTTTTATACGGGGGTTTTTTATTTAAAATAAGTGTTGACCTCTAGCACTAAACATGATATAATTAGTCTTACTTTTGAGAAACATTGAGATTATATTATGACCGAATTAACAAAAGACCAAATTAAACTGACTGCATTCGACTATGGTGTTGCTATAGAAATAGTAGAAGCATTGTCTAATACTGTAAGTACCATTGAAGAATTGAACGAAGCAGTAGAAGATGCTATTGATAATGAATGGCAAGAAAATAATTATTAAATAAGTGTTGACATTGATGAGGTGCTCCTGGCAGATAATGAATACCTTCCAATGCCGATTCTAAAGGCATATCAAAAAATTAGGTAAATTGAACCACAAATAAAAAAAGGAAATAAAATGAAAGGTACTATACGAACATTACTTGGATTCATTATTGTTTTAGGTGCTGCCGGTGCTTGTGATATTGAACCAGTTCTTAAACTTTGGGAAATCTTATCTTACTCAGTATTTGGATTAGTATTAATGTCTTCGGGTGTTGCGGCAATGAACAAACAAGGGAATTAATATTAAAAACTACACCACAGAAGAACTGAAAACCATGATTCATAGTGAGGATCGTTTTGTCCGTGCCGCAATAGCAGAATTGGGGTATGGTCTAGATTTATTAATTAATGATGATGATTGGTTAGTTCGAAAGGCAGCAGAATCTAAACTAGAGGAAATAAGAGTTGACAATGATGTAGATTTAGGTTATAATTAGTCTTAGTTTGAAGAAATGGAGGATATATTATGAATTACCAAGAACAATGTACGAAATACTTCGCACCATTAGATGAAATAGCAGAAGCAATGTTGAATTGTGAAGGGATTGCTGGGTTATCATTTAATGAACTCTATTCAATTATCGGAATCAACAAAGAACTTCAAGAGGATCTTTGTAAATATTGCGGATAAAATGATCAAAAGGTATAATCTATGACAACCCTAATTTTTATTATTATAACAACCACAAAATTTAATGTAGGAACCACTGTAATAAAACATGATTTCTCAACTTATGCTAGGTGTGAGTTAGCATCAACAGAAATTGCTTCTATGTTAGTTGTAGGGGAAGACACAACTTGGAAATCTAAATGTTTAGGAAAATAACTTAAATTACCCGACAGTCTTGTATACTACGTTTAGATTGTGTCCAATCTCCAGTATACGGAAAGAATCCTAAAAATACAAACTTTTCCAGATTGTCGTAACCTACTCCTTGGTGTTTCATTGTAAATATTGTAGGAGCAGTATCATGCACGAAGGGTTCTGATGTATATCCATAAACACGACCATCCAAGTCTGTAGCTATATGAGTATAAATTTTATAAAGAGAAAGGTTTTTGTCAATGTAATTTACAAAAATAAGTTCACAATCTCTCTCCAATTCTTTAGCAGTTTTAAACCTAAACATTTTCAATATCTCCTTGATTATCATTTTATTTATTATATAGGATGATGAAAATAAGTGTTGACATTGAGAACTAGATAAGGTATAATTAGTCTTACTTTTGAGAAATACAGGAAATATATATTATGAGTGCAATCACTTTTTACAGTCTATCAGACTACAATAACGGTTCTTTAATTCCATTCACTATTGATCTTTCTGAAGTGAATGATAAAGAAGAGTATTATACTGCCATGAACGAAGCATTAAAAGACATCACAGAAGACCTTAATGATGGTGATATTCGCGAAGAATGGATCGTTGCAGACTTTGAAGATGTCCCATCAACATTAGTTGGTGAATATGATCTTGATGACACTTATTGGGATTATAAAGAATTACTAGATGATGAAGATGTTGATATGGTTCAAGCAGCAATGGAACTTGGTATTCAACCTGATAATATCCTTGATAACTATGTTGGTGAATATCCTAATAATGAGGAATTGTTTGATAATCTAGGTGGAGATATTATTCAAGAAATTGAAGATACGGTTCCTTCTTGGGTCTGTATAGATTGGAAACAAACTGCCGATAACTTCGCTGAAGACTATTACAGTGAAAATGGATATTATTTTTACAGTCACTAAAAGGTAAAAAATTATAAATTATAAATTTGTGAAACACACCGGAACAACTTGTCCAGTTGCACCAGAAACCATTGTTGTATATCGTACAACATCATCAGAAACACCATTGAGTCATATACATCATCCTATTCAAGCAGGATTATTGACTTGGAATCACTCTGATCAATTTATGGGAGGTATTCTAGAATATGCTCTCGAACCAACTAAACATTTGGATATATAAATAATATGAAGAAAAGTTCACTAAAGACTAAGAATGATAAAATTAGACTTGGCACATTATCTCTTGCAGGATTAAAAAAACTTGAGGAAACCTCTGGACGTAAAAAAGATAAATCCAAGATTCGTACAAGAATTACTTTGTTAGAAAATAAATTGGCAAAGGAAAAGAAATAAAAAAGGATTAGGAATATGAATATGATATTGGTTTTTTGTTGTTTGCTTACATTACTTCTATTAGATCAAGCAGGTATTATCAGAATAAAATGTTTACGTAAATTATATGATAAACTTAAAACTTTTGAAGATAAAATAGATAATATATTCATCAAAAGAAAACCAATCACTCATATTCATCCAATCCCAATTAGAATACAAGAGATGGACTCCATTCTCTATGCATACCGAGTAGACAATAATCTTTTTCTAACTCAAGCAACAAATCCTATAGAATTACTTCAAAATCTTCATCTCATATTAGACACTTCTTATATCTCTGTTTCAGAGGAAGATGGATTTTCCTTTATCGAGGATTATATCATTAAATGACAACATATTTTTTATTATAAATACTATTGTAAATTCATAATATTATAAATAAATATTGAACCTTTAGTAAATAATAGGACAAAAATATGTATTCATTTAAAGATTTTCTAACTGTAGATTATACAGGAACAGATGAAGAACTCCTTGCCTTACAATCGAAAAAACGTAAATTAGAATCAACCGAAGAAGAAGAAGTTGATGAAGCAATGAGTTTATCGCAACGTTTAAAAATGAAAAAGTCATTCAAAAAAAACAAAGCAAAAATAATGATGGGTCGTAAAAAGGCAGCAAAGAAACATGCAGACCCAGAACATCTAAAGAAACGTGCAGAGAAACAAGCACGGGGTGCTCTTGAGAAAAAACTTACTGGTGGAAAATCTAAAGCAGATTTATCGTTTGCTGAAAGAGGACAACTAGAAAAGCGTATGGCAAAAAAGTCTGCCGCTATAAAGAAACTAGCAAAGAAACTTCTTCCCGCCGCTAAAGCGAAAGATAAAGAAAAGTTTAAAAAATCAGCACCAACTGAGGAATAGTCAGATTAAAAGTTTTTCTGAATATCTGTTGGTTGAAGAAACTAAAGAAATTGTAGTTTCCTTTGCTAGGTTCAATTCGACTACTGTAGCACACGAGAAGTTGATCGATAAGGTTTCTTCTATTGCTACTGGCAACAACTACAAGATATTCGTCTTATCACCTCAAAAAGAAACTCCTAAATTGGATATCACCACAAAGATTAAATTGATGCGTAAGATGTTTCCAAAGTATGGACGTGCCATAATGAATGATCCTGATATACATTCTGTATCTGATATCCTCTCTAAATTAAAAGATCAAGGTTATTTCAAAGTAACCTTAGTTATCGACTCCGATAAAATTCCAGAAATTGATTTGATTATAAATAAATATAACTTTACTGATATAAATATAGTACCGTCTGGTTTGCCTGATCCTGATGATGTTGTAAGAAAACATATTAAATTAGATATGGTATCAGAGGAACGTGAAAATTATGTGAAAGGTTTATTGTATAGTTTGAATGATAATGTTATAATAAAAGAAAACAAAGAAACTGCTAAAATCACTATGTTAGGTTCTAACTATGTTATAGTAGAAACTAAAGATGGTAATAAACTCCGTAAATGGATATCAGATATCAATAAAACAAAGGAAACTAAATGAAAACATTCCACCAACTAAGAGAGAGTTTAGAACCACAAGAACTCAACGAAAAACTAATCATGCTATCCAATGGTAAACGATATGGTCAAATTGTTTTCTTGGCGGGTGGTGCAGGTTCAGGTAAAGGGTTTGCCGCAACAAATTTCATGCAATCAGAACTATTCAAGATCCGTGATGTGGATGAATGGAAAACCTCGTTTATGAAAATTGCGGATTTAAAATCTAATCCCGAAAAATATGCAAAGAGACTTGCTGCTGGTTCTAAGATTGATCCAGACAAATATAAAGAAATCAAAGGATTGAATTTAAAAAAATCTGCCGATGTATTTAAATTACACACCTTTATTGATGGACTGAATATCAAAGATAATACTATGCGTGGTTTATTATCTACTATGAAAAACCCAGCAACTTTACCAAATATCATGTTTGATATCACAGCAAAGGATATTAACTCTGTCGCTAAGATGATGCCTGATTTATTGTCTGCTGGATACAATCCTGCTAATATTCATATGATTTGGATTCTTACAAACTATGAAGTTGCTATCAAAAATAATGCAGAAAGAGACAGAGTTGTACCAAGTGATATCTTATTGAATACTCATGAAGGTGCTGCATCTACTATGTTCAACCTTATTGCAAAAAAAGGTAAGAAACTAGCAATCAATGGTGCTATCCATGTTGTGTTAAATAATCGTGTCAATACCATCACTTGGGCAGAAGGCGATGTTGCTAAAGGTGGTCAGAAAGTTACTGCTAAAGGACTTGAGAATCGACCCTTAGATAAAAAAGGTAAAAAGATTGGAATGATACGTGACTTCAAATACTTAACTATGAAAGAACGCGGCAAATCAATCAAATCTGATGAAGAAGTCTTAGAACAATTGCGTAGATGGATACTCGATAATATCCCTGAAACGGACCTTAAACAAGGTCTTTCTACAATGACAGATGACCAATATTCTTTTCAATAATACAATGGATAATAATATGAATGATAGTGAAAACGAGATACACCCTGATATCGATGTCATGCTAATGGATCATATAGATTATGCAGCATATATAAAAGATGCAAGGGCTGGTATGCAAAGTATGAATGAGTTCATAAAAGAAAAAGAAACACAATATAAATCTAAAGATAACTAAATATAAGAGAGTGGCAAACTAATGAAACCGCAATTTGAGATGTTGAAAAAAATATTATCAGAGAGAGTTCAAAAGGTAGATGAACTCTCAACCGAATTGCTTGGTCGATATAAGACTAAAGCAGGAGCAGATGCTTCTGCCGCTGATAAAAAAGGAGACTTTAAACAGGGCAATAAAAGATTTTCTGGTATCGTTAAAGCAACAAAGAAACAATTTAAGAACAATGAAGAAGTTGATGATGATGCACAAAAAGAAGAATTAAAAGTTTCTGATGGTTTGGATGTATGGATTAAAGCATTTCAAGGTTCTGATGCACCTCAGTTTGATGAAAAAGATGATGAAGAAATACGCAATATGGCAATTGCCGCATTCCTTGCCGCAAAGAAAAAACTAAAATAAAGGGAATCATTTTATGGAATCCATGTCAAGCAATGAGAGAAGATTAGATCGCATTGAAGGAAAGATTGATAAATTGTCTGATGTTGTGGTATTACTTGCAAGAGCAGAAGAACGATTAATTACTTTAGAGTACAACAAAACTGAAGTCTCAAAAACTTTGGATGATCTTGATGCACGTGTAGACGAATTAGAGTCTATCGTTGATTTAAATCAACGAACAGTTAATTCGGTTCATAAGGTAATGTGGCTAGGTGCAACAGCAATGGCTGCTGGACTCTTAACATACATTAAAAAAGGTTTATAGAAACCCACATTTAAAATTAAAAAAAGGAAAACAAATGTTTAATAATAACGTCCCAAATCCACTAGCAGATACATATAAAGAAATGCTAGAAGGTACTAAAGCAGAATATGAAAAATTCTTCAATGGTGCTTTAAAGAAGTTTAAGATTTCATCTCCTGCGGATCTTAAAACTGATGCAGAGAAAAAGAAATTCTATGATTATGTTGATAAGAATTATACATCAGAGGACGAAGAGAATGAAGAACTTAACCTAGAAGATTATTCGGTCGGTGATTGGGAAGAGTTTATGATGTCTGAAGATTTTGAACAGTTAGATGAATTAAGTAAAAAGACTTTAAGTTCTTATATCGGTAAGTCTAAGAGTGCAAGGGATAAGGGATTGAAGGATTACCACAAATCACCTGAAGGTTCAGACGAGCGAGATAAAGTTGGAAAGAAACTTAATAAGAGAACTGATGGTGCAACAAAGGCTCAAGATAAATTAAGAGGACGACAAAATCTGAAAAACGCCAAGGAGAATTACGATCTGAAAAAAAAAGAATCTAATTTAGAAGAAGCAAAGAACTATACTTATGATGGTAGCGGAACCGTAAAGATCACTAAGAAAAACTTTGCAAAGGTTCATAAAGATTATAAGGGTGGTACTAAGGGTAAGGAAACTATGATGGTTCTTAGTCCTAAAACAGGTGGAACTGTTCTGGCTCCTGTAGAGTTTATTTCAGAAGAACTAGAAGAAGCAACAAATTGGAAACAAGGTGATGGTAAACCTAAAGGTGGTTCTTCTATTGAAAATGTAAAGTTCTGGGATCTTCCTGATGCTTCTCTAAAGTATATTCAGAAAGATGCCTCTGCCGCAATGAAAGCAAATCCAGAAGGTAAGAAAGCTGGTAAGTATGCTGATGAAGTAAATGATGCATCAATTGTACTGTTCTGGCGTAAGAAGAATAACATCATAGTTAAATAATTTAAAGAACTAAAAGGTAATAAAAAATGGCACAATATTCAAAGAATAGGACTTCGTTTTACCCAAATGAAAATGATGATATTTTCGAGGTAGGATTACTAGGAACTAAAGACGGAAATGTTGTGTCTGATATTAATCCACTTCCGGTTACAATGTCACAAGCAGCATCTTATGGTTCTAATAAACCATTCTATCTTAATGTTGCTCAAGGATTAATTCCTGGGTATTCAGGAAACCATAAGTTTGGTGCTGTTCCTTTAATGTCTATCAATACTACTGGAACTGTTTGGGATATCAATGATACTCTATATCCTTGGGATTCTTGGACTACACCAGGAACTATTACTCTTGATAGAGCAAATGCTGCTGATATTAATCATATAGTTAGAGTCGAGGGATTAGATGCTAGTTTTAACTTCGTATCAGTTGATATCACCTTAACTGATGTTAGTAATGCTTCTGCTCAAGTGTTTTCAAGAATTAATAGAATGTATTTACTTACTGATGGTAATGCAAATCTAGGTCATATAAATGCGGTTAAAGGTGGTGTAACAGTTGCTAGGATAACTGCACTAAAAGGTCAGACTTTAATGTCGGTGTTTACCATACCAGCAGGAAAGACTGGTTACTTAATTAATGTTTGTATGTCAACTCAGACTAATGGGGATGGTTCAGGTCAAGTTATGGTTCGTGACTTTGGGGATGAAGTTTTTTTGATTAAACATGCATTTGAGATAAGTGGTGAAGGTGGACATTATATGTACGATTTCCATATACCTACACCAATCACAGAAAAATCTGATATAGATATTAGAGCAATATCAAGAGCTAATAATGGTAGATATACTGCGGTATTTGATATCTTATTAGTAGACAATTAAAAATAAATAAGGAATATAAAAATGAAAAAAGTACCAAGTTGGTTAAAGGGTTCAGTAGCAACCCACAGAGGATATGAAACAAAAGCTGGTGAATTATTAAAGTCCATCAGATTAACTCAAGAGCAAATCAATGAGTGGAATGAAGTTGATACTGTTGTTGTTGAAGAACCTGTAGTGGTTGTTAAAGAACCTGTAGAAGAGATTTATTTAAAGTCTAAGACTAAAGCAGAATTGATTAGCATTGCTGAACGTCATGGTTTAGAAGTTAATCCAAAAGATACAAAAGCAGATATCATTTATATCCTAGAAACTTTGGTGTAATATTATTATGAAGATGTTTGAAGTGTTGAATGAGGAGAACTTTCTATTATATGCATCTAGGAATTATAACTCTACTAAATGTATAGATCTTAATGAATTTTATGATGACCTTAATCGCTTCAAACATATTAATAAATTATTAACTAGATATGCTGTTAATGATGACCTGCAAGAAAGATTGTTACTAAATCATACCATTGTCTTATTCAATGTATTCGGTATAGATGCAGCAAGTAAAATGATATGGTATAGAATTAAAGAACAACATTGGTCAGTGATAAAGACTCTTCTTGTTTACTTGAACTATATAAATGAAAAGGATAAAGTTGAAGTACCTCTGGATATAACACTAGTTGAAAGACTTAGAAAGATATGATTTAAACGATTTTAACCTTTATAACATACTGATTACTAACATGAATAATAGTGCTATTTTCACTTAATATCGTTATTAGTACATTGATACCTATTAGTTCTAGTTATAATGCAGTTTAAACGATTATAATATATAACATGTTGATTAATAACCCTATCCCAATTTTCCCTAGTGACAGATCTATTATACTACACTTTTCAATAAATGTCAACCCTTAAAAAACAATTAGGTAAATTATTATGAGCATTATATCAAGAACAGGTGATTTATTTTATGCCTTTAGATTCTTAAAACTATTAGTTACACCTTGGAACAAAACCGAAGCATTTGAACTTGGTGTTATAGATGCAAAAGGTAAAGTACTAAAAAAAGGATCTACCTTAAAAACCCCCGAAGAAAAAACTTCATATACAATATTCCATAGACTAGTCTTTAATATTAAAAGATTAATTGGATTACTACCATACGGTAGAACTAAAATTGCATCATGGGCAACTGCTATTTTCTTGATCAGAGAAGAAACCGGTATGTCCGAAGAAGCAATCCTAAAAGTTCTAAAGAAAATGGATGCTTCCTTTAATGAAAAGGAATTAACAGAATCCTCCACTTGGTATCTTAATGAAAGCAAACAACTGCTACCAGGAATCTATACTTTGCAAACTGAAGGGGTTTCTCCTAAAACTGGTGAAGTAATTGCCTCGAAGGGTACTAACATTAAAGTTAATGAAGCACTAGAACCTGTTGGATATTCTCTTGGGGAACCTATATATAAAGTATATCACCTAAAAACTAAACAAGAAATCTTTATCAACTCTGGAGAAATAATCAAATGAAAGAAGAAGTTGCCTCAAATTCTGTATCCGGTGGTGGTGTAGATATGAATCCTAATGGAAGACCTAAACATAAAGAGTTTAATGTTTCTGCTGATGTGTTTCGTAAGTTTGAAACGGGTAGAATGAAATTCGAAAGATGGTCAAAGTTCCTTGATGAAGAAGATGATAATCAAATGAGTATCAAATTGTACGCCGCTAAGAATAGAGGTCATACTATCATTCTAAGAAATGAAGAAACAGGTGCACTAAGAGCAATTAGACGAAGATCATCTAACGGGTTATGATAAGACTATATGGTGCAATTGCTTTAGTTATGGTTATCCTTGGTTTGGGTCTTGGTTGTAAATATTATTATGACTCTACCCAAGCAACGATTGAACTATTGACCGCTGATAATGCCACTCTAAGTGTTGCAGTGGAAATCCAAGAAGCTACTATAGCAGAAATTAATAGTTCAATAGAATTGAGAGAAGAGGCTTCTGCCGAAATACAAGATCGACTACAGGAATCTGAGGTAATGTTAGATACACTTAGACTCAAACTCACTAACCATAATTTGACTAAAATTGCCATTAAGAAACCTAATTTACTTGAGGATAGAATTAATTCTGCTACCAAAGAACTGTTTAAAAACATCACCGCTGATACTACTACTCAGTAGTAGTTGTACACCATTACCTAAAATTGAAATTAGACAAAGATATTCGAATGGGGGGTATAAGTGTTTCACTTAAATTTGCAGTTATCGAAATGGTATCTTTTCATAATATTGCCCCCACTTTTAGGACAGTGAGGACACTGGACTATTTCTTGAACAAAGCCTTTTAGAGCAGCAGAAATCTTTGCTTTAGTTTCTTCTGATATTTTCTTGTCTTTTTGAGCAGCAGAAATCCTGGCTTTAGTTTCGGGTGACATATTCTTTTTAGAGGCACTCATCTTTTCTTTAGTTTCTTCTGAATGTTTCCTGCCTTTATGAGCAGCAGACATCTTTGCTTTAGTTTCATCAGATATATTTTGTTTAGAGGCAGAAATCCTGGCTTTATGTTCAACTGATAGTTTCCCTCCAGCAGCACCACCATCAAGACCGTTTTCAAGAATGAGATTTGCCCAATCTTTAGATTCTACTATATCATTTTCATTGGAGAACTGTAGTGCGACTTCTGTTATACTGGTGTCGTAATATGGTTCTGATAACCAAAGGGTCTCTATGAATTCTTTACCATGCTTTTTGATGTGATTTGTCCAACGAGTACCAGAACCCTGATACTTATAGGGATCTTTCTTAGTGGTTTTACCGAAGTATTTTAAACCTGTCTTGGAGTGTTGCTTGATATAAAGAAATGTTGGGATAATTTGTGTATATATAGTTGTGCTGGTCATAATGGTTTCCATTGTAGAATGATTAGAGTTACTGGGAATTGTCGTTCCGCGAGTAACACCTTTATTGCTTGACAAAAAGTGAGTAATGTTATAGAATAGTATTTCTAGTGTTATTTATACAAATTTAAATTTAGGGGTTATAGTATGATAAAAATATATGGTGCAATTGCTGTTACTAGTATTGATGGTTGGGGGTAAATATTAATATTATTACGATTCGACCCAAGAAACCATTGAACTATTTAAGAATATTACTGCCGATACTACTACTGTCCCTTAGTAGTTGCTCACTGTTTCAACCTAAAATTGTGACAGTCACTGAATTCATAAAACCAGTGATCACTCCACAAAAACATCCCAAACCCATTAAACTTTCTAAAGTGGAATGGTCAGTGGTGTCAGATAAAAACTTAGAAGCATTCCTAGAAAAATCCAGAAAGATGAATGGTCAAGTTGTGTTCATTGCAATATCAGTAAGAGGATATGAGAATATATCCCTAAATGTGCAAGACATGAAAAGATATATAGATCAACAAAAAGCAATTATTCTTTATTATGAAAAGTCACTAAAATAAAAATATTAGTAGACAAATCCTACTATATAGTATACAATATGTTATTGACTTTAAGAAACTTGATAAAGGAATGAAATGGGAATTAGATTATTAGAACCGAAATCTATTTACACGATAGATTACAAAACAGCAATAGAGTTTGCCAAACAACAATCAGAAATCTTCTGGTTGCCCGATGAAATTGAAGTTGAAAAAGATTTACACGATCTTAAAACCAACTTTACCGAAGCAGAATATCATGGTGTTATTTCTACACTAAAATTATTTACAATCTATGAGTTATCGGTTGGTAATGACTATTGGCAAAATTATGTTAGTAAAGTATTTCCTAGACCAGACATCCAAAGAATGGCAACAACATTTGCCTTTATGGAAATTGGGGTACATGCACCATTCTACAATAGAATTAATGAAGTCCTTGGATTAGATAATGATGAATTCTATACTGCTTATATGGATGATGAAGTATTAAATAATCGTATGAAATGGATCTCTAAGAGAGTTTCTAAACGTGATACGGTTTATAATATTCTGAAGTCTGTTGGTATCTTCTCTATGATTGAAGGTGCTATATTATATTCATCATTTGCTTTCTTGAAACACTTTAATAACAACGGTAAAAATAAACTGGTAAATGTAAATGCCGGTATTAACTTTTCTGCTATTGACGAAACATTGCACTCAGAAGCGGGTGCATGGTTATTCAGAACATTGTTAGATGAAGCAATTCAAGATGGTGTAATTACTGAAGCAGAACAAGTAAAACTTAGACAAGAATTAGAAGATACTACAAGAATTATCCTAGAACATGAAGCAGTGATTATTGGTAAGATTTTTGAAAAGGGTAGTATTAAAGGTATTAGTGATAAACAGTTGATTCATTTCGTTGAATCGAGATTGGACATTTGTTTATCTAACTTGGGATATAAACATATCTTTAACCCTACATATAACCCTATAGCATCATGGTTCTATAAAGATCTTGAGAGTAGTACTCTACATGATTTTTTTAGTTCTCAGGGGTCTGATTATAATAGAGCATGGACAGAAGGAAAATTTGCATGGTGAAAGAGTGTAGCATTTATGAAGAACTTGGTGAAGAACGTAAACAATTACAAGCAGAAGGTAAATTGCCACTTTGGTGTACAACTGCTGCTTGGCAAATGCTTAAAGAAAAATATCTAACACCAGAGTATACAGATCTACAATCAGTTTATACTAGAGTAGCAAAACACGCAGCAACTTATACTAATGATAAACCATATTGGGAAGATACTTTCTTTAACCTACTATGGAGCGGTCATCTAGCAGCATCTACACCCGTTCTATCTAATATGGGTACTGGTATTGGTTGTCCTGTAAGTTGTTCTGGTGGGGTAGTAGGAGATTCTGTATATGATTTCTATGGTGCTCAACAAGAAGCAGCAATACTATCAAAGAATGGATTTGGTACTTCGGGGTACTTGGGTGGGATTAGAGCAAGAGGATCAAATATCAATGGCATCAAAGGTGGTGCGTCTGGGGTATTACCAGTACTTAAGGATTTTATTCAAATGTCAAGAGATATCTCACAGGGTTCTCAAAGACGCGGTGCTTGGGCGGGATACGTTGAGATTGATCATGCAGATTATCATGAATTGATTAATCATATTTCTAAATACCCTGATGATGCTAATGTTGGTTGGATAGTTTCAAATGATTTTATTGAACGATTAGAAGCGGGTGATCCTGATGCTATTGAACGATATCAGAAAGCCATGAAACTTAAAATGATCACGGGCAAAGGATATTTCTTTTTTGTTGATAAGGTCAATAAACAAAATCCTCGGATGTATAAGGATAAAGGTTTTGAAGTAAAAGCATCAAATTTGTGTACAGAAATTACTTTGTATTCTGATAATGATCATACATTTTCTTGTGTGTTGTCTTCAATGAATGGTGCTTTGTATGATGAATGGAAAGATACAGATGCAGTATTTAATGCTACCGTGTTCCTTGATTGTGTTAACCAAGATCTAATTGAAATCGGTAAAAGAACACAGGGTATGGAAAAGGTTGTTAAGTTTGCTGAAAAGAGTAGAGCATTAGGGTTGGGTTTATTAGGGTTTCATACTTATCTACAAGAAAATATGATTTCATTCGAAAGTATGGATGCATATTATAAAAATACAGAAATCTTTAAACACCTTGATTCTGAATCTTTAAGGGCATCTAAGTGGATGGCCGAATCATTTGGTGAACCAGAATGGTGTGTTGGTTATGGTGTTAGAAATACTCATCGTATTGCTATTGCTCCTAACTTATCTTCTGCTCTTATTTGTGGATCTGTTAGTCAAGGTATTGAACCTATATACAAGAATGCTTATGTTCAAAACACATCTGCTGGAAAGGTTGATAGAGTAAATTCGACATTATTAAAGTTGATGAAAGACCGTGATGTATATTCTGTTAAAACTGTCCAAGATATTATTAAGAATAGTGGATCTGTTCAGCATGTTGATTGGTTATCGGAAGAAGAGAAAGAAGTTTTTAAGACTGCCTTTGAAATCTCTCAATTCCAAATAATCACATTGGCATCTGGAAGACAACGATTTATAGATCAAGCACAAAGTATTAATCTGTTCTTTTCTGCTGATGAATCGGAGGCATATATATCATCGGTACATAAGGCTGCGTTTCTAGATCCTTATATAAAAAGTTTATATTATATTAGATCTGAAAGTGGTGTAACCACTAACAAAGATGAATGCATTTCGTGTCATGGATAATATCTCACCTACTATTGAGTAGAAAGAGGTGACCGCTATCGCCCGGTCCACAATAGGCGACCATTAATATACCTAACGAATAAAGGTAAAAAAGGAAATGAGTGATATGGATAAAATAGAACACACATGTAATGCATGTGAAATGGAATATAAAATAAGATCTACTATGGCAGTACTAGAAAATGTTCAAACTAGATACTGTCCTTATTGTGGTACTGAAAATATTGATGATTTAGATTTTGAAGAAGGTTATGAAATTCCTTTGAATGAATCTGATGATGAAGATTTTGAATAATGATTGGTATCACCAGAATACTTTAGTAGAAACATTACCCGATGATTGTGTCGGGTTCGTTTATATGGTGACGAATCTTACCAATAATAGAAAATATATTGGTAAGAAACTTGCAAAGTTTGCTAAGACTAAGTACAAGATGGTGACCTTAAAGGATGGAACAAAGAAACGTAAGAAGATTAAGAGTCAAGTAGAATCTGATTGGAAAACTTATTATGGTTCCAGTGTAGAGTTGTCGTCTGATGTGGTTTCACTAGGAGCAGAAAACTTTACAAGAGAGATATTGTTTTATTGCAAATCTAAGGGTGCATTGTCGTATGTAGAATTAAGGGAACAGATTTTCCGTGAAGTATTATTACATCCTGATCTATGGTATAATGGAATAGTACAAGCGAAGATCCATAGAAATCATGTAAAAGAGTTGACTTTGCCTTGAATGTGAGTTATAATAAGTCTTACAAAATAAAAATGGAAACATATTATGATTATTATAGATTTCTCAGCAATTGCTATTGGCAATGTTGTTGCTCAAAAACTAACAAAGGAAGACGATATCCGACATACAATTCTGAATTCACTCAGAATGTATAATAAAAGATTCCGTACCGAATATGGTCAAATGGTAATTGCTATAGATTCTTATTCATGGCGTAAAGAGATTTATCCTGAATATAAATTTAAACGGGCTTCGGCAAGAAAAGAATCACCTATTGATTGGAAAAGTATCTTTGTGATTATTGATAAAATTAAACTTGAATTAAAGGAGAACTTTCCTTATAAGGTTGTAGAGGTTGATAGATGTGAGGCAGATGATATTATTGGTGTATTAGCATTAGATACCCAAGAGTTCGGACAACATGATAAAGTGATGATTGTATCCGGTGATAAAGATTTCATTCAGTTACATCAATTCAACAATATCAGACAATATAGTCCTATCACAAAGAAATTTATACAGAACCCAGATCCTAAAGCATATCTACTAGAACACTTATTAAAGGGTGATTCAAGTGATGGTGTGCCAAATGTATTGAGTCCTGATAATACATTTTCTGAAGGTATCCGTCAAAGTCCAATGACACAAAAGAAGATTGCAAAGTATACAATTGACAATCTTGATGATATGCATACTATTATGGAAACAGAAACATATAGAAACTTCTGTAGAAACCGTAAGATGATTGATCTAACACAGATACCTAAAGATCTTGTGTCAAATATCCAAGAAGAAGTTGCTAATGTGAAAGTTAGTAGTAAGTTAAAGGTATTAAATTATCTTATAAAGAACCGTTGTAGTTTATTAATCGAATGTGCAGGAGAATTTACGTGATACTAATGATACACGAGGTATTAGAGAAAGCAGTCTTATTGAAGACTAAAAAGGCAAAGATAAAATTTTTAAAAGAGAATAATACACTAGCATTAAGAGACATTCTAAGAGGTTCATTTGATGATGGTATTGTATTTACTTTACCTAAAGGATCACCACCATTTAATCAAGATGATGCTCCTGTTGGATATTCTAGAACCACACTACAACATGTGACAAATAGATTTTCTTATTTTGTTAAGGGTGGTAAAGGTGATGCTTTACAAAGACCGAAAGTTGAAAGAATGTTTATTGAGATCCTTGAAGGTGTTCATGTAAAGGAAGCAGAGTTAGTTATTCTAATGAAAGATAAGAAACTGACTAGTGTGTATAAAGGTATTACAAAGTCTTTAGTTAACGAAGTCTTTCCAGAATTGATTAAGCAGTAAATATATTATGCCAACCCATGCAACAAGGAGTAAAAGTTTTCTCAGTTAAATCATTTTAAATACAGTAAAAATATATACAGGAAACTGAATATGTATGGACCTCAAGTAGAAAGATTAAAGAGGGATTCTAGGGAACTAGGATACTTTATGCGGAGATTAGAAAAACGTGGTGAAAACAAAAAGGCATTCGATCTTCAAAAGAAGAGAGAGTACCTTGATTCTAGAATTGAAGACTTGGAGGATTTCTTTCTAGGAGCGTAAATAAGTCTTGACAATCTTGCTATTGTATAGTATAATATATTTTCAGTAGTAAGATTGTCTTAAAACCTAATAGAGGATATGAATGCCAACCTATATGTTTAAGAATATAAACACTGGAGAAATCACAGAAAAGTTTATGAAAATATCAGCAAGGGAGATTTACCTAGAGGACAATAAAGATCAAGTAGCATATATTGCAGTTTCACCTCATATAGTTCATGAACTAGGGGGTGTATTATCAAAAACTTCAGATGGTTGGAATGATGTTCTAAAGAAAATCAAATCAGGTTCTGGACAAGGCAACAGTATTCATACAAAAAACTAATAATGAATAGTAAATCAACTAAAATAAGATTAGAAAATCTAACATCTTTAGAACCTCTTACCGAGAATCAAGGGAAAGTGTTCCGAGCATATAATAGTGGAATGAATCTTTCTTTGAATGGTTCTGCTGGTACTGGTAAAACCTTTATTGCAATGTATCTGGCACTAGAAGAAATTCTGGATAAAGATACACCATATGATAAATTGGTTATTATCAGATCCGTTGTTCCGATTAGAGATATTGGTTTCTTACCAGGAACAGAAGAAGAAAAGCAAGAGGTTTATACAGCACCTTATAGAGGTATTGTAAGTGAACTCATAGAAGAACCTAATGCTTGGGATGCTCTTGTAAATCAAGGGGCAATAGAGTTCACATCAACATCATTCATACGGGGTATTACATTAACCAATGCTATTATCATTGTCGATGAAATGCAGAACCTAAATTTTCACGAACTAGATTCTGTTATTACCCGTATAGGGGAGAACTGTAGATTTATAATGTGTGGCGATTATTATCAATCTGACTTCTCTAAAGATAAAGATCGAGATGGAATTTTAAAGTTCATGTCTATTATTACTAACATGAAATACTTTGAAACTGTGGAATTCACATGGGAAGACATTGTTCGTTCAGGTCTTGTACGTGAATATATTATGACTAAAGAACACCTAGGAATTAAATAAAATATTATGTCAAAAAAACTAGCAAAATACGATTCTAAAAATAAATTTAAAGATGAAATAAAACGCAACACTCCTAAGAAGATGCGGGATCCTTCTGATAAAAATAAGGAAAAGTATAATAACCAAAGTGCCTTATTAAATTATGAAATTATTTGAAAAACTTGATATAGATTTTGGTTATCAAGATCTAGATGTTGTATATAATGGTGGTGGTAGAAAATACAAGACACCTGACGGTACTTTGTATCCTTCTGTCACTACTGTATTATCAATACTAGGTCGTGATAGTATTGAGGCATGGCGTAAACGAGTAGGAGAAGAAGAGGCAAATAAAATATCTTATCGTGCTTCTACTCGTGGCACTGCTGTCCATTCTATTATAGAACAATATGTAAAGAACAATCCTGATTATAGAAAAGGGTTCATGCCTAATGTAATACAATCTTTCTTAGCAGTGAAAGATATCCTTGATACTAGAATGGGTAAAATATATGGTCAAGAGTTTGCTCTATACTCTGACTATTTAAAGTTAGCGGGTCGTGTAGATTGTGTGGGTGAATTCGATGGTGTTATGTCTATTATAGATTATAAAACATCAACTAAACCTAAAAAGGAAGCATGGATATCTAATTATTATATTCAAGAAGCCGCGTATGCTATTATGTGGGAAGAAAGAACTGGGATACCTATTACACAACTAGTAACAATTATTGCAGTAGATAACGCACCAGCACAAGTGTTTATTGAACATAGAGATAATTGGGCGCCCCAATTATTAGACACTATTGAAATGTATAACCAAGAACATTGTATAAATACTAATAGTTAATAATAAATAATAAATAGGATAACTAGTATGGATGATAAAATCACAAAGTCACAACTTAATGTCATAGAGAAATCTCTTGATAAAATATTCGACCAACTTGGAGTTGATGTTGTGTTTACTAAACATTTCTTTGATAGATTAAATGATGCAAGAAATAAGAAACAGATTACACCCGATGAATTGGTGGGCATATATAAAGATCTGTATAAGAAGTTTGGTAAAAAAATATCTAAAGTTGGTGGTGGTAAAGAGGTTGAAGAGTTAGTGAAATCAATGAGTACTGATATTAACATCCCAGTTCATATTGAATATGATAAAAAGAATAAAGAAGTAAATCTTGTTGCTAAAACAGTAATGAGAAAAAAAGGTTTTAAAACTGGTGATAAAGTATTAGCAGTTGAAGGCATGTTAGGATTTAAAGATTTTATAATAGAAGGTCAATACGAAATGATGATGCGTAATGGACAAGTCCGTAAGTTCATTGCTAAAGATGATGCTGATGCTAAACGCATTGGTAAAGGACACAATGCCAAGAGTGTTATTCGACTAGTAAAGGGAATGCCTGTCAAATTAAAGGAATCTGTCAAGACAGTCGATGATTGAGGTATGTTAGGATTTAAAGATTTTTATAAAAACTAAAAAGTGAGATAAATTATGAAATTTGCACCATTGAAAAAGAATGTATTAGTAGCAAACATTGAACGTGTAAAAACAACATCATCAGGAATTATTATTGAAGGTACTTCTGGTATGTCTGATAATGAAACTGGTAGAGTGCTTGAGATTGGATCAGAAGTGAATGAGGTTGCTGTGGGTGATGAAATCTTATTAGATTGGGCAAAGAGTACACCAGTGAAAGTTGATGGTGAACAACGTGTCGTTATCTCTGAAGAGTTTATCATAGCGGTTATACAAAGGTAAATTAAATATACGGCAATGATTGAAGTCGATAGGACTGGGGATGCTTGGTCGAAGATATCCTAATTTATGAAATATAAAATACTAAAGATTGCTAAGAGTGATATCAGAAAGAAGTTATTAGCTTTCGGTATGACACCATATACTATTGTTGAGGTTATAAGAGTAGCACCTTTAGGAGATCCTATTGAGGTGATGGTTCGTGGTTGTTTTATAAGTATCCGTGCAAGTGAATGGGATACATTAACAGTTGAAGAAACTTAATTATAAGATAGGATATAATATGGGAAGTGAAAGTATAGGGATGATTTTGGGATCTGATCAAAAGTCCAATAGTTTTTTAAATAGACCTTTAGGTGGAGCACTTCACGAGTTTTATCTATTAGGTGAAATAGCAGAAGCATCTGAGTATATTGATTGGTTTGATACAATCAGAAATGCTGTTAAGGGTGATATCGTTAGGATACATATCAATTCGTTTGGTGGTGATTTATTCACTGCTATTCAAATGATAAGATCTATTCAAGAAACAGAAGCAAGTGTCATTTGTTCTGTTGAAGGTGCTTGTATGTCTGCTGCTACAATGATATTTCTTCAAGGTTCTAGTTATGAAGTATCAGATCATTCTATGTTTATGTTCCACAATTATTCTGGTGGTACTATTGGCAAGGGTGGGGAAATGTATGATAATATTATACACGAAAAGAAGTGGTCAGAAAAACTATTAAGAGAGATATATGAAGACTTCTTAACTGAAGTTGAAATCGAATCTATCCTAAATAATAAAGATATTTGGATGGATTCTGATGAAGTTATTGCTAGACTAAATTTAATCAATGAATTGTATAGTGAAGATAATGAAGAAGAAGGTGATAACATGTTCGATGATTTTGATGATGATTTCATTGAAGAAGAAGAAGAAGTTAAACCTAAAAAATGTTGTGGGAAACTAGATGATAGATGATATATTCGATTTTGGATTTACCGCTGTAGATGAGGCAGAACTTGATATTGTGCAACAAGCAACTAATCAAGTTCTTAAAACCGAAAGTACAGCATTAGATCTACAAACTAAAATTGATGCACTATACAATGCTGTGGTGCCATTACTTAATAATCTCAAAAAGAACCCTGAAAAGGAATATATACTATGGCCGAATCGTTTAGAAAAGGTAGAGCAATTTGAAACACATTTACTAAAAATTTATAAAGGTTAGTTATGACAAAAAGTTGGCATGGGGGAAAAGGAAGTTCCCCTAGAAAACAAAGTGACCGAAAACAATTCGAAGACAATTGGGATAAAATCTTTGGTAAAACCGAAGAACCTAAACCTGAAGAATCTAAAATAGAGGATGATGTATCATGAGTAAATTCAAGTTAAGTAGAAGGTCTAAGAAGAAACTGATTGGGGTAGATGAAGGATTACAAAGTGTTGTAAAAAGAGCAATAGAAATAACTGAAATAGACTTTGGTGTAACTGAGGGTGTAAGGTCACTTGAAAGACAGCAAAAGTTATTTGATAGAGGTGCAAGCAAGACAATGAGAAGTCGGCATTTAACAGGAATGGCAGTTGATCTTGTTGCGTACATAGGAACAGAGGTTAGGTGGGATTGGCCTTTATATCATAAACTGGCAGATGCTATGAAGGTTGCTGCTTCAGAACTTGGTGTTGAAATCGAATGTGGTGCCGATTGGAAAAACTTTCCGGATGGACCACATTTTCAAATAAAACACTAATTTAAAATTATTCGCTTGACATCACCTCAATACTATAGTATAATAGTATTTTGAAATGGGAATATATATATTTTATGAGTAAAATTACAGATTATATCATTGACATGGAGCAAGATTCACTTGTTCTATCATACGTGGAGTTCGTTGAGAAATACGGATCACACCACAATCAACAGGCATATCAAGAAATGAGAATACCCGTTCTTCTTCTAGAGGGACAGGATAATCTTACTGTTTCACAAAATGGAAATAAGAGTTGACTTTTAAAGGATGATATGCTATAATTATAACATAATCAATAATTAGGAGAGCGATGAATTTTAAATGTGACGACAATTTTAAAAGTGATGTAAATTCAAAGATTCAAAAATTTACACAAAGCGATGTTATAGATTCTAAAAATAGTATACTAGAAATAACATCAAAGGGTTCGTTAAAATGCAAACCAACTAGAGATCTAACAAGAGAATTATATAATGAAGAATCGTATTGACTTAATAAGAAACGCAGTGAATAACCTAAATTCAAAATCTGAGTTTAAAACTAAACTAACATCAAAGAATAAACTTCCAAGAACATCCAAGGCATATAAGAACTTCCTAAAGTCTGAAATGACTATTAATAATAACTTAGCGAAGTTAGATGTGAACCATAATGTTTGGAAAGATTCTGAATCTTTTGCAAAAACCCATTATAGTGATGTATATAATGAAACAACTAAAATTGACAATGAGTGGAACTGATATGAATGACTATAGAAACCTTTTAAAATCTAACATATGCGAGGTAACCTTTACTAAAGTTGATGGATATACAAGGGTAATGACCTGTACACTTCAAGCAGAAGCAATCCCTGAAGATAAAAAACCTAAAGGAACATCAACTAGAAAAATGTCTGACGAAACCATTGCGGTTTATGACATTATTACTGAAGATTGGAGATCATTCAGGATAGATTCTGTGACGGAGTTTAAAGTTCTAAAATAAGGAAAATAAGTGTTGACATGGATGTCGATTTAGGTTATAATTACCTATACTTTAAAAAGATAGGAAATAAATATTATGAACAGTGAAAACAAAAAAGATTTAACAAAGACCTTTGAATGTAGTTACAAAGATCTACCATTAGATGACAACGATGATTATGATCTTGAAGCATTTACACCACAACAACTAAGCGATTTCTATTGGGACAACCCTGAAGCAATTCCTGACTAAAATAAAACTTGACATCTAGTTCTAGATAAGGTATAATTAGTCTTACTTAATTGAGAAATACAGGAAATATATTATGAATGAAGATGAATATTACGAATACGAAGTTTATCGTGAAGAATTTAATCAAGACGAAATCGATTTGATTATAGATTATGATGATATATCAGATGATGAAAAATAAAACTTGACATCTAGTTCTAGATAAGGTATAATTAGTCTTACTTAATTGAGAAATACAGGAAATATATTATGGCTATTGTTAAAAAGAAGAAAAAGGTTGTTACCAGAATCAAAACTGGTTTAGCGGGTGCTCCTACCGATACCTTTGAAAAATTTAAAAGGTATATTCATACCGATATTGATAAGAAAGTGATATCAACTATTATAAAAGATTATATCCATCAAACCTGTTCTAAGGAAGATCAAAAATATATTTCAGCATGTCCCGAATATGTATTCACCATGAATACTCATATTGCAGCTTGTATCCATTGGAAATATGCTTTGAGTAATACATTTAAACCAAGAACAGTTAAAAACGGCACAAAGGATATTGAAATATTTTATGATGGTGATAAAGCGATATCAAACTTTTTAATCTCATCTATAATAAAAGGTAAATCCCTTATCAAAGAAACTACTATTGATGCAAAACCTATTATTGTAATAAGTCCTAAAGAAAGACTATTGAATAAAATCAATAAAACCGTGATGATTGATCTAGACACTATAGAAGATTCTTGGATTGATAATAAAAAGGATGTATCTAAACTAGATCTATATACAGCATTTAAGGGTCATGGTTTAACTGGAGCATCTGTGCCTCCTGTAAGAGCAAGACTTATGACTTGGTTATCTGAATATTCAGATGCCTTTAATAATACATGTGAACAAGCTGTTGAAGGGTATTCACATATTATAAGAAGAATTATCAGAAAGAGAATTGATATTATTAACGTAATGTTAGGGGATTTGGATAAAGTATTATCAGCATCTAAGGCAGTTCGTAAAACTAGAGTGGTAAAACCTAAATCGGTTAGCAAACAATTGGAGAAACTTAAATATCAAAAAGAGAGTTTGGAATTTAAAATATCATCTATCCAAGTTAGTTCCATCATTGGTGCAATGAGATTGTTTGTATTCAACTCTAAGACTCGTGAAATATCAGAATATGTTTCTACGTCCTCTAAGGGGTTTGAAGTTAAGGGTACAACATTACAGAACGTGAGTGATGTGTCAAGGAAAACTAAGTTAAGGAAACCGGAAGAGTTCTTAACAATTGCACAAAAGAAAACAATTAAACAAATTGATACTGCATGGAAATTATTGACAACAAAGGTTAGTGTTCCAAATGGTAGAATTAATTCCGATACTATAATTTTAAGGGTGTTTGCATAATATGATGATGTTTAATATGTCTACAAATATGGTTGAGCAGATTGAAAAAGATTTAGAATTGATACCATTAACACCAAAGGAATTCTCTTATATGGTAGAAGAGAAAATCTTAAAAGGATATGATTATATTGCTGCGTGTGTTTATATCTGTGATGAGTTAGAGTATGAGATCACAGAGATTTCTAAATTGATTACACCATCTTTATTACACAAGATTGAAGCAGAAGCAGTTTCTAATAGATTACTTAGATCCAATTCTCACATTCTACCTTTATGATCGAACCATTTACATCGTTCAGGTTATATCAATCTATAAAGTTACATTTCGACTCTGACTCGTATGATTGTATTAAGTATCACTTCAAGACCTCAACAAAACCAGAAACATTCTGGAAGAGGAAGGATAAATATTTCTTTGCTAAGATAGGAAAGCAATTTGATGATACAGATGATTTGATTGGTTATTATGCTTCACAGTTTGTTGCTGATAACAAATGGATAGGTGATATGATAAACGATGAAGCAGTGTTTAAAGATTGGCAAAGGAGAACACAATCATTAGCATATAACTTTGAACAGGATATATGTAAACTTGAAAGCACGGCAGGATCATTTGATAAATTATTTGATTGTTCTAACGGACATCCTGTTGTGATAACATCTTTGATATCAGAAGAGATATCAATTGAAACTGTAGTGATACTAAATCACATAACAAAGTTTTTATCTAAAGCAGATAAAGAGATTACAGAAACCATTGTGTGGCCAGATATATCAAGGAAGATTCGTAAGTACGGATCATTCATCAATATTGATAATAATAAATTTAAAAATATTATACTTAAAGTTTTCTCGTCATAGCGATGAAATCTTAGATTTGCAGTTGTCGAAATGCCATCTTTTCATAAGGCTAAGGCCCCCACTTTTGGAACAGTGTGGGCAATGGACTATTTCTTGAGCAACACCTTTATTAGCAGCTGACAACTTTGCTCTAGTTTCGTCAGATATATGATTTTTAGCAGCAGACATCTTTGCTTTGGTTTCGTCAGAGCGTTTACTGCCAGTATTAGCATCAGATATCTTGGCTTTAGATTCTTCGGAATGTTTCTTGCCTGTATTACCAAATCCACCATCAAGACCATTTTCAAGAATGAGATTTGCCCAAAGATTGGATTCTACTATGTTGTTTTCAATAGATAACTGTAGTGCAATTTCTGTGATGTTGGTGTCGTAATATGGTTCAGATACCCAAAGGGTTTCAACGAATTCTTTACCATGCTTTTTGATATGTCGTTTCCAATGTAACCCTGATCCTGGATATGTATAGGGATCTCTAGTAGTTTTACCAAAGTATTTCTTACCAGTTATGGAGTGTTGCTTGATATAAAGAAATGTTGGAGTGATTGGTGTATAAATAGTTGTGCTGGTCATGGTAGTTCCTTACTGTAGAATGATTAGAGCCAATAGATGTTCGAGCATCGTGATTGGCATTTTTATTGCTTGACAAAAAGTGATTATTGTTATATAATAGTCTTTCTATAGTGTTATTTATACAAATTGAAATTTAGAGAAAGAAGTGAAAATAAGTGTTGACAATCTTACTACTGTATAGTATAATAGTATTTTAGTTAGTAGACAGAGGAGGTAAATTTAGATGCAGTATGTGTGAATAATTCAGTGTTACAAATAATTCAGTAAATAATTCAGTAAATAATTCAGTAAATATAAAAGGAAAATAATATGTCGTTTGATTCATTAAAAAGAAACCGTGCTAATATATCATCATTAACTAAAGCAGCAGAAGCTGCTGGTGGTGGTGAAAAGAAAAACTATGCGGATGATAGACTTTGGAAACCAACAGTTGATAAAGCTGGTAATGGTTATGCAGTATTTAGATTTCTACCAGCACCTGAAGGTGAAGATCTCCCTTGGGTAAGTTATTTTGATCATGGGTTCAAAGGTCCATCTGGTCAATGGTATATCGAGAATTCATTAACATCAATTGGTCAACAAGATCCAGTTTCAGAAGCAAATACAATCTTATGGAATACTGGTCGTGATGAAGATAAAGCAATTGCTCGTGATCGTAAAAGACGTTTACATTATATGTCTAATATCATGATTGTTTCTGATCCAGGTAACCCCGCTAACGAAGGTAAAATATTCTTATACAAATATGGTAAAAAGATTTTCGACAAAGTTATGGATGTTATGCAACCACAATTTGCGGATGAAACACCACTAAACCCATTCGATTTCTGGGAAGGTGCAGATTTCAAGTTGAAGATTCAACAAGTTGCGGGATATCGTAACTATGATAAATCAGAGTTTTCGGCAGCATCTGTGTTTAATGAAGATGATGCTAAACTTGAAGTAATCTATAATGGGTTATATAAATTAGGAGAGTTTACAGATCCAGCAAACTATAAATCGTATGATGAATTGAAAGCGAAACTAGCAAGAGTCTTGGGTGAAGAGGGTGCTACAAGATCAACAGCAGAATCTATTTCATTAGATGAAACTGCAACACAACCCAGTTTCAAAACAGAGTTCGCTAAACCAACAGCATCTGTTGCTGAGGAAGCAGAGGATGAAACAATGAGTTACTTTCAAAAACTAGCATCAGGTGATGGTGGTAGTTAGAGATAGATAACAAGGTATAGTAGAAAGGGGACTTAATTGTCCCCTTTTTTTTCTTTCTAATATCCAGTGTTCATAAACGACAATTTCACCATATCATCTGGAGTAATTCCACTAGAAACAACGGTGGATGAATTTGTCACATTAGTAGTAGCATTACTATTTGAAGTCCAACCACCTGGAGCAACAACGATATTGTTACTTTCTTTATCTGCTTCTGCTTTTTCATTGATATTTTCATTGGTTCTTGTATATACTCCAGAGTCAGGTGTTTCTAACTTTTCAACCACAGGTTCATCACTACTACTACTACTAAAGAAATTACCGATACTTGATAAGATACCACCACTTTCCTTTTCAGGGGATTCTTTAACTAAAGATGCAGATTTTTCGGTTGATTTATCTGTTACTGTAGAATCAAGCGGTTCCTTTTTAGCGTTTTCTTTCCTATAATGTTTGTTTCCCCATTTTTCAGTTTTAGCCAACTCAGCAGCATTTTTAGCTTTAACACGAGAATCCATATCTTTAGGCATGGTAAACCCACCATCAAAAGGATTTTCTTTAGTAAATTCGTAGGATTCCTTTTCTTCTGGTGTTAATAATGCAACCTTTTCTGCTTCTGCTTTATCACGTGCATCGTTTCTAGCCTTTGCTATCTTTTGATTTTTAGTTAATTCCTTTCCTTCGATTACCAGTTGACCAGCAAGGAATTTTCCGTCTTTTACACCAGCATCTTTAAGTTGTTTTGCTTGATCGTCTCTTACACGTTTACTCTCTTTCCTTCTATCGTTAGAATTTCTCTTTCCTTCTCCTCTGAATCCATTAGCTCTGTCATTAGATAGTTTTTCCTCCTTTGACAATGGTTCAGTTTTCTTTTCTTCTTTCTTTTTTTCTGTTACTTTAGTTTCTGTAGATCCGAAACCTAGAAAACTAGCAAGTTTACCAAAACCTGGTATGGCTTTTGTTAATGCTCCAATAAAATCAAAATCAAAAACCGATGTGATAAATGATACAACACTATCCATTAATCCACTAATGGTATCCAATATCGTATCTACAACATTCTGGAATATATCAGTGAAACTAAACGAATCTAATAATTCAGAAAATTTCTCAAAACCTAATGCACTAGCAACCCAAGAAACCAAGTCTTTAATTAAATCTGGTATAAACCCATAAATTTTAGCGGGAAGTTCACTTATCAGTGTTCCTATATTTTGAAATATATTTGAAAATGATTCTATTATAGGACTAAAAAAGTTCGATATAGAGGTTCCTATTGATGCAAATATATTACCAAACCAATCAAATGCGTTGCCAATACCATTTTTAATGATATCCTGAAAACTAAACGAATCAAGAGATTTAGAAACATCATCAAAACCGAAAGCACTTGCTACCCAAGATATTGCATCTTTTAATAGATCCATTGGGTACCCTATCATTGTAGCACCAAGCCCTGATATAAATGCTTTGAATGTTTCCATAATAGAACCAGTTTCTTCAAAGGTCTTAAAGGCATCATTGAATGCATTATATAATGATTTTATTGCTAATCCAATAGCAAGTGCTGCTCCTACTATCAATAATGCTGGTACTAACATTGGAGCAATAGCCGCTAATATAGGAGCAAGAGCAGCACCTATAGAAGAGAACATTCCCATCATACCAGGAATAAAACTGGTCATCATAAAAGCTTTAGCAGCAGACATTGCATTTTTAAGAAGGTTCCACCCCTTACCAGCAAACTTCGTAAGACCTTTCAAGAAACCTTTAAAGTCTGCTATCCTTTCAGGTAACCACTTCATCTGCATAAAAGTTCTTACTGCTGTAACAGCCACCTTTAACGCTTTAAATCCTGATATAATTTTACCACCAAACTTCAAACCAATTCCTAATATTATACCAGAAAGTATTCCTGCATGTTTCCAAATCAACTCTAAAGCACCGCCAATATCGCCTTCAACGATTTTATTAATTGCTTTAAACATATCAACGACAAAATCAATAGCACCATTTATAATTTTAATGAATGTTTCTGGGCTAAATAATAAAAGTGCTATCCCAGCAAGACCTGCAAGCAGTCCACCTTTAGACTTTAAACTTTCACCAAGTGATTTTAAACCATCAGACATTCCTTTGGTATTTTCTTTAATCTTATTCCATATTGATGCTTGTGATTTTAATTTCTTTTCAGATTCTCTACGTTGTTCTTCACCTTGTGCTAATTTACCAAGTGCTTCTAGTGTTTCACTCGCAGATTTCTTTTCTTCATCAGATGAACTAGGATTCTCTAATATTGAACTAACATCAGCAAATTGACTGGCAAGTTCAAGTGAATTTTCATTTGAATCTTTGTTTAGTTTTTTAAGTTTAGCACCCAAATCTCCCTTAGACAACGAAACCTGTAATCCCTCATTTTGTGCTTCTAGGGTTTTAGTTAAGTTCTCTAAAGATTTATTTTCAAAAGATTTTAATTTCTTTTCAGATTCTCTACGTTGTTTTTCACCTTGTGCTAATTTACCAAGTGCTGCAAGTGTTTCACTAGCAGATTGTTTTTCTTCATCAGATGAACTAGGATTCTCTAATATTGAACTAACATCAGCAAATTGACTGGTAAGTTGTCTAGAATTCTCTGTAGTATTAGCATTTAGATCTTCAAGTTGTTTACTTAAACCATCCATAACCAAATTGGTGTCTAATATTTTATTTTGTGCCTTTAGAGATTCTGTTAATTTATTTATTGGACTGTTTTTTTCTGCTTCCTTCTGTGCCTTTTTAAGTGCTGCCTCATTCCTTCTAGCAAATTCACCCATAGCATTAACATTCATAACTGAAGATGCTTGAATTTCTTCTGTTACTTCAGAATCACCCTCTTTCCAAACATCATTTAGTTTTTTAAGTTCAGATGTAACAGCATCAACATTCAAAGAAGTTTTTAACGCTTCAGTTTGTTGTTCTATTGCATCTGTTATATCATTATCCTTTGCCATTATTTTTTACCTGTTTTGAGATTTAATTCGGTCGTTTTCTTCTTTAATATATTGTACTAATAACATAAGATATATCTCCCTTTCCCAAGGGATCATTGAATCCAATTCAGATAAAGAATATTTATGATGTTGCATTAGAGAAAAATTAGTCTTATAATAATTCTCTAATGAATCATGTGACATGCATACTAAAAAAAACTTTGTAGACCTTCCAACACTACAGAGTTATCTTCACCACACGATACACATTTGAAGTCAATGTCATGTTTTAGTTTTGGCATATCATCAAAATACTCTGATATCTTCACAAATTGTGTTGAAGTTAATGATTCTAGAAATGCTAGTAGATTTGCTGGAGTTTCATCTTGAGCAAGATATACACTTTCTTTATCGTAAATAGATTCAATAGAAGATACTACTGCTCCCATTGCATTATCTCTGTCATCATTTTTAGATGATAATTGTTGCTTGATACCCTTCACGGTAGGATATTTTAATACAATTCCAATTTCATCTGTTAATTGAATCTTCTCAGATCCTTTCATTTCACCCGACACTTTAACTTTGTCTAGATTGATTTCTATTTCATTCTTGGTTTCGCATGAAGTACATTTGACACCAATCTTAGCAATTTCGCCAACTGATTTAGCACGAATCTTTAAGAAGATATATTCCATATCAAACATAGGAAGTTTATCAACATTTACTTTGCCGTCAGTGCAACCAGAAATGACATCACGTAATGCTGTTATCATTTGCTTTTGATCGTTAGTTTCAATGCCCATCATAAGAATCTTTTCTTCTTTGACTAGGTAAGGTCTGTATTCAATTTCTTCTTGTGTACTAGGTATAACCAATGTATATTTTGGTGTATTAATTCTAGGTAATGCCATTATATTCTCCTGTAATAATAATAATATTGTATTCTTTATCCAATCAAGTTTGATAAACCCGTTGATGCTCTATTAGTTATAGACGTAATTCCTGTGTTAACTTCACCAATAATATCGTCAAGAAACCCAACTCCTGTTGATGGTGTTGTGATACCACCAAGACCAGTATTACCACCCGCCAATATATCTTTTACTCCTTCTGAGATAGGTGATGTTATAGATGTGACAGTTGAAGTTATATTTTCTTTGATGGCATTAATAGTAGAATTCAACGAATCATCCAATGATGTTTGAATACCCTGTTTAACGGAGTCTAGATCAAATTCAACTTGGTTTGGGATATCACCAAATGGACTATATGGTAATGATGCGATGTTAGGATTCGGTATTGATAATGCATCCCCAAAATCTGCTGTAGATGAAACCTGCTCAAAGTTACTTCCCTTAGTTGTAAAATTATCAAAGGTCATCACAATGGTTAACTTAGATAATGCACCATCACTAACACTTAATGGTGTTATAGCCATTGATATAGGAAATGCCTTATGTAACATCACTTGATGGATTTCATTGTTATTTAGATCAAGTTGTGATATTGTCATTGGCATAGCATATTGATCTCTATATCCAACAAATCCGGATACATCATTTACAACATGTTTCATCCATTTTTCAAAGATACGGTATATATAAAAATCATTTGTGACATAGAATGTAAGTGTTACATCATCATTGATAAATGTATAAGGTCGTTTAATTTGACCACCAACAGGAGCAAACTCATTAGTTGATATACTTCTTCCAGGAAGTGTTACACTTTCACATAAAGCATTTACTGATACAGTATCGGGTTGAACCGAAGCAGGTCCTGAAAAGGTTATAGCAAAATAGTTTGCTCTTGCTATACCTTTATGTTTATTAATCTGAGCAGATAAATCTGCTATAGGATTCTTGAATTTCATTATTATCCTCGGATAGTTTTTCTTGAGTCACGCCAAACTGTTGACTGCTTAGCTTTCTTAAACATGGCTACTGGCAAAAAGGTCGCTAGTTCCCATTCAGGGGGTTCTACTCGTACCACTGATGCTTCTATATGTGAGAAGAGATATCTTTTATAACAAGGTTTAAAATACTTAAACTTTGCGGCCGAGGATAATAATCCATAAGACAGTTTCATCTTAGTAGATTCATCATAACGTTTATTATTAACAGTCATTAATAAACTATCCAATAACTTTGCCCTTAATACTGGTGGAACATAATGTAAGTTGATACCATAAAAACCACCATCAGCGGGTGCAACCATAACCACTAATGGAAAATTATCATAGTAAGGTAATGTCTTACGTAATTTTGGATCATAAAAGAACATATACATAGATCCAATTCTTGGTCTATTCATCTTCTTTAAATTTGGATCTTTTAGTATAGATCTTCTATTAAAATCTTTAATGTTCTTTAATTTATCCATGAACCATTTACGTGATTCTGCGGTGCGTGGTGCAATACCTGATCTAAATGCTTCTTTCTCATATTTATCAAATAACGAATCTGCCATAATTTATTTCCTAGTAGGGGTTGACATTTGTAATAAAGTGTAGTATAATAGATCTGTCACCGGGGAAAATTGGGGATACTATTATCCTTTAAGTAATATTTTTATACCTAAACCTGTTAAAGTATCTTCCGTCCATATTTCGAAGTGATATCCTCTATCTTGTGCATACTTTGTTGCTGCTTTCCATTTACACTCATTCTTGATATAAGTCATACATTCATTAATATATCGTTTAGTTTGTCTTGCTGGTTTCTTTGGTGGTATTGTCTGGCACTTTGGTTTAATCTCTACAAGTAATATTCTACCATTAGAGAACTTAATCTTTAAATCAATAAAGTATCTATGCATCTTATTATCAGTCTTACATCTATAAGGTACTATAGTTTCTTCTGATTGCCATCCAATAATATCTTCACGTCCCTCACACCATTTAAATGCTTGTCTTTCCCAAAGTGATCTATAGGTAACAGATTTATAATCACCAAGATATTTTTCTGGTTTCTTAACCTTATATTTACCTTTGTGAGTTTTAAATGCCATAATAATATCCCTTAAATCATTGTATATAAATAACTATATTACTATTTATAACGGATTCAATTTATGGCAAACTTAACATATCCAAGAAATTTATCAGAGTCTAAAGCAAACTTTGTAACATTTAAAGCCCTTGGTAAAGCAAAGGGTGATATGATTGGATCTGTAACTTTATATTGTCCTTCAAGTTTGGTTAGTGCTGCGGGTGCATCCTATGGCACATTTGATATGGGGATGTTCGGTGATATGGGGGATTTGGCTGGTAAAAATGCTGATCAACTTGCATCGAAACTTAAAGGGAAAACGGCAGCACTTGAACAGTCACCAGAACTAAAAGCATTACTTGCGGGTCAAATGTTAAAATCATCGGGAGTTCCTGGTGTAGATAAAATTGGTGATGTTTATAAAAAGGAAAACGGTATTGCTATAAACCCTAATACTGTCACAACATTTCAGAATATGACAATGAGAGCAAACACCTTTCAATTCAAACTTGTTGCGGATAGTCAAGCAGACTCTGTTCTTATCAAAAATATACATGAATTCTTCAGGAAACATATCTATGCTGCTTCACAACCTGGTAATAATACTATTTTATCATACCCGCCCAAATGGGAAATAAAGTTTCATAAGCATGATGGTCAAGTTAATAAATTTATTCCACAAATCTATGAATCATTCCTTGTTGGTTGTAACTCAACGTTTAATGCATCAACAAACTTAACATTCTCTGATGGTGCTCCTATTGAGGTTGATCTGACTTTATCATTCCAAGAAACTAAAGTTCTTAGTCAGGGTGATATTCAATTATTAATGCAATATTAAACTATATAAGGGTTAATACATGTCAAATTTCTTTAAAAACTTTCCATTATCACCTTATGATTTTGGTGATAATAATAATAATAAAAATATTATCATTGATTTGTTTAAACATGTCAAGGCAACTATTAATCTTGATGATTCTAATTCATATACATATTATCAGATATTAGATGGTTCAAGACCTGATCAGGTATCACAAGAGTTATACGATACACCAGATTATTATTGGACTTTCTTTATGATTAATAATCACCTTATAAATGGTATGCATTCTTGGCCTAAAGGATATACTGAACTTCAAACTTATATTGAATTGAAATATCCATATCATACTTTAACTGGTTATGTTAATTCCGGTGGTACCGGTGAGGATCATTTATTTTATACCAAATCCTTTGTTAAAGGTGAAACTATTCAGGGAAGTGAAACCGGATATACCGCAAAGATTATTGATATTGATTTGGATATGAATAGTTTAACATTAGGGGAATTATCGGGCAATTTTAATTCAACTGAAGAAATTACTGGATTGACTTCGGGTGAAGTTGTTTCTCAAGGATCTAGCAATTACACATTCACATTACAAAATCAAAACGAATCTGCACATCATTATGAATCGATTGATGGTGTTGTTGTACCTCGTATAACGTATTCTGTTGACGAAATATATCCAATTCCCTCATTATATAAAATAACTAATTATAATTATGAAGTGGGTGTCAATGATTCATTCATGGATATAAAGGTATTAAAATCACATTATATCGAAGATTTTTCACGTACATATAAGAAGTTAATTAATGGCTAATACATCAGGTTTACATAAAACCACATCAACAAGTGAAGGTGGTGATCCTTCTTCGCATAAGCTAGGCATTAAAATATTTTCTTCTAATGGCAAAGAAAGAGATATTACTGCATTAGTTTCAAAGGTTATTGTAACGGAATCCATATACCAACAAGCACTGATGGCAGAATTTGATATCACGGATGGTATCAATATGATGGAAGACCTTAATATTACTGGTAATGAAAAGATTACTATGGTATTAAGAAAACAAATTAAAGAAGGTGAAGAAGCCGCAGATCTTCAATCGGATTGGTATATCCTTGATATACCTTTATATGGTAGACCTAAACCTGATATTCAAGTATATAAGATTAGATGTATATCTACATTTGGGTTTATCTCAAAATTAAAAAAAGTAGAGCATGTTCTTAAAGGTACTCCAGTTGAAATATTAGAAGAACTATATCGTGAAAATAATATTGAGGGTGAGAAGTTAGATGTAAAGGATACATCCTCGGCTGGTATTATGACTTATATACCACCTAAGATATCTTACTCGGATGCTATATCACAAATATTATCTAAGACAATGAGTGATAATGGTTCTCCTTATTTCTCGTATGAAATCTTCAATGGTTCATCTAACGGTTCTAAGGTTGTTATGACTTCTTATAATGAAATGGTGACGGCTGAACCGTATGAAAGATACGAACAACACTTTTTTGAACAGGGTGAAGCCTTTACGGACGGACAATATTCACATAAAAGAAGAAGTATACTTGAAGTATCATCTAACCTAGGATTCTCTCCTTATAAAGCATTAAAGGATGGTGCTTATACTACTAGAAGTCATATATTAGATTGGGGTACTAAATCATATAAACTGTCCGATTATAATGCTATGGATAATAAACCACCTTTGATGGATAAAGATCTTATTATGCATCCTGATTTTAATATTAATGGTTTAAGTTATAGTAATATAGTGGGTACTCATAATCTTTATTACAATACAAATGCATTAGCAAGAGCAGATATGGGTGAAGTTGGGATACATGAACATATGGCTTTATCTGGTAATATAAGAAGATCTATTATGTCTAATATGGCACAACTAGAACATTCAGTTAAATTATATGGTGATGTTAGATTAACACCAGGAACTATGGTTGAAATTATATTTGCTAAAACTGGTCATGCTGAAATTGAAGAAACAGACCACGTTGATTTATTATTATCGGGTAGATATTTAATTGTATCATCTGTACACGAATTTGTTTCGGGTGGATATTTTACAAGAATTAAAGTTCGTAAAGATTCTATTGATCGCGGTAAACTAGCATATAATCCTATTGAGGGTGGTAGTTCTCCTGAACCAAAGGAATTGGTTGGCAAAAACCCAGACGGACCTAATGGTGGATTATTGGGTGAGACTAAACCTATAGAAACTATTATGTTACAGAATAATGTAGAAGAGTTTGTGGAAGAGTTTGGTGGCGCTTCTGTTATAACAGGTACTAATCCCACAGATCCAAACAAAGAAGAAGAAGATCTCTTGGATGAGATTGGTGGTTGGATTGATACTTACCTTGGTATAAACGGCAATCTCGTTGATATAGGACAGTTATCTTTATATACTGGTATGATTGATGATGATACTGGATATGTAACTATTAAAGGTAACTATTCAGACATGAGCGGTTATTTATCAGACGAGCAATTTTTGCAGTTCATAGTAAATAAAAAGAACGTTTTATCACCGGATGAGTCTTTATATGATGATGGTATAACCAAGAATTGGGTTGGTAGTTGGGTTGATAGATTCATTGGTATAAACGACAATCTCGTTGATCTAGAAAAGATAAAGAACTATGATCAATTGATTGATGATAGTGGTTATGTAACCTTTGAAGGTACGTTATCGGTTATGAACGGTCAGTTATCAGACTCACAATTTAATCAGTATTTAGTAAATAGAGCAAAGTTAAACCCACCTGCTGTTGATGTTTCACCCGGTCTTGATGCTGTTGATAGACAATTCGACTGGTACTCAATAATGACACAGGAAGAGCTAGACTACTATAGTGGTGTTGTGGATGAGAATGGACAATATCCACCAGAACCTGACTGGAATGATATTGCGAGCAGAAGGTAATAGTTCATATCTCTCTTGACAAGGAACGTCATTATGTGGTATAAGTATAGTACAATTACAAAGAGAAAATGCAACAATATAATCAGACATAAACACAGTCGAATTTATACGTATTGCCTATTTAAATAAGGATTTAGAATTATGAATGTAAACATGAATGATACCAGACAACAACAGTTTGTCTGGTTCACGGGTGTCGTTGAAGATAGAGCAGACCCTTTATTTTTAAATAGAGTAAGAACCAGAGTCTTTGATTTCCATACTGAAGATAAAGCAAAGTTGCCCACAAATGATTTGCCTTGGGCAACAGTATTAATGCCTACCACAGTTTCTGGTGTTTCTGCTATAGGTGAAGGTATTCATGGATTAGTGGAAGGTTCTTGGGTATTCGGTTTCTTTAAAGATGGTTCAGATGCACAAGATCCTGTTATTATGGGAACTATCATGGGACAGAACACCGCTGGTTCTGAATCTACTATGGGATTTAATGATCCTAATGGAATCTTTCCAAGAGAACAAGGTATTGATACTTCTGATAGAGCAATAGGTATCGAATCAACTAAGAAAGCACGTGTTGGAATATTTGAACCAGAAGATCCTTATAGAGGAGAATATCCTTATAATAAAGTTCGTATAACCGAATCTGGTCATATGATTGAGTTTGATGATACTCCTGGTGCTGAACGAATAAATATACAACATAGATCTGGTGCTTTCATTGAAATACATCCTGATAATAAAATGAGAACTAGATCCGCTGAAAGATTTGATGCAATGCAAACTTGGATTGTTAATGTTGCGGGGGATTCTGTTGTTAATGTTGGTGGTAATGCGGTAACAACAATACAAGGAGATTCAACTATTACTGTTGCGGGTAAATCTAATATTGATGCTAGGGGTGATGTTCTTTCAAGGAATTATGGTGATACCACTGCATATAATACTGGCAAAACAACTTTAAATGCTTTGGATGATGTAACAGTAAAATCATTGGGTAATCTGGTGGTGGATGTTGCGGGTACATTATCAATGACATCTGGTGGTGATATGTCCTTCATTGCCCCTAATATTACTATGAGTGCTACGGAGACATTAACAACATTATCAAACAATACTATTATAAATGGTACAACTAATGTTGCATTACATGGTCTAACTGTTGACTTTAATCCTACTGGTTTTGTGGTAGGAGATGTGTCACCTTTACCTGTTGTAGAATTTACAGAAAAAGAACTTGATGAAATTTTTCCTGTAATAGTAGAAGAAGATGATATTGATGTCAATTTTCCTACACCAAAATTCTCGGTGGTGAAACCTGATGGATGGACTTCTTATTCATCACAAACTTCTGGATATAAAGAAACAGGATCATCTGGTGCAAGTGCTTTTACTGGAGGATCTATGAATATGATCGAGGCGGGTGGTGGTAATCTTGCTGTTGAAGAAAATGTTATTCTAGACACAGGGGGTGCTGGTTCTGTCGTTTATATCAACCAATATGCAACAAGAAATAAACCACTTGCAGCAGAATTAGAAAAAATCATTATAGATGCCGCAACGAAAATTCAACTTGATGTACAGATATTTTCTGGTGGTATGACTAATAAAAAGAGAACTGGTTCTGATAGACATTTATGGGGATTTGGTTGTGATGTTTGGTTATTTTCTGGTGGTAAAAAACTTAAAGTAGACGATTTACTATTCCAAGATTTTGCTAAAGCATGTAAAGAAGCTGGAGCAACTTCAATGGGTGCTGGGGCTGGTTATATGGGTGGCATTGGACTTCATGTTGATATTGCAAAAGGTAATACTGTTAGTCCTGCCGCAGCTTCTTTTTGGGGTGCTGGTGGTAGATCTGCTAATACACCAACTTGGTTGGTAAATATTTTTAAGGCGTAATCGATATGGCTGCTTTAGCAAAGATGGGTGGTGAGAGTGAAGTAAAATGCACTGATGGTGCTTTAAAAGACCCGCCAACTGAGTGTGTGACGCTAACTGTTTATGGGAATAAATGGGATAAAGAGACAACTCAAAAATCTGCTGCTGGTAGTTCTGATGTTCTTGTTAATAGTAGTGGCACTGTTCGTAATGGTGATGCAATGGTTACACATCCTGATGGGGATCCTTGTGTAGTCGCCGCCGTAAATCACGCACCCACTCTTAGCACCTATAGTGCTACTGTATTTGTAAATAGTAAAAACATTGGAAGAATAGGTGACAAGTATAATTCTGATGAACATTTTGATCATGAAATATCATCAGGTTCGGTAAATGTTTTTGCTGGTTAATAAAAAGGAATATAAATAAAGACATGAGTACATTAAACTTATCAGATAATTCTGACATAACAAAAGATTCACAAATTGTATCAAGAGTTAAGTCTTATTCAGATCTTGATTTACGATTTAAACCCCATCCTAGTTATGGTGATATTGTTCCTATAAAGGATATTGCAGCAATCCAGAGTTCTATTCGTAATATATTATTAACCAATTATAACGAGAAACCTTTCGAACCAGACTTTGGATCTAACATTACTCAGTTTCTATTTGAACCAAGTAATCCTATTACAATATCATTGATGGTTGGAGAGATTAAAAGGTCTATAAAAAATCATGAACCTAGAGTTGTGGTTCGTGATGTTACTGTTACTGATGATAGTGATTTAAATGCACTTTCAATATCGGTTACAGTATTGATAATTAATTCTCAACAAATCGTTGATATATCTTTATACTTAGAGAGAACAAGATAACATGGCATCCATAAAGAACGTAACAGAATTAGACTTTGATCAGATAAAAGATAATCTAAAAATATTTTTATCAGCACAAGATAAATTTAATGACTATGATTTTGATGGTTCGGGTCTTAATGTATTATTAGATGTATTAGCATATAATACACAATACAATGCATTATTAGCTCATATGTCCGCAAACGAAACTTTCTTAGATTCTTCACAACTAAGACAAAATGTGGTTTCTCATGCCAAATCCCTTGGATATCTTCCTAGATCCGTTAGATGTTCTGATGCTAATATGAAATTAGTGGTGACAGGGGATTCACAAGGTCCAGCAGAACTTCAAATACCTAGAGGCACAACCTTTAATGGTGCAATCGGATCTAAACAATTTACATTCGTAACTAATGTATCACATAAAGCATCTAAAGATGTTAATAATCAATATACATACGATTCTGTTATTGCTAAAGAAGGTGCATTAAAAAGTATCACATATCGTGTTACTGGTAATGAATTTCAAAAGTTTAGAATTTCGGATAAGAAGATTGACACCTCAACTTTAAGTATTAGAGTTAGATCATCTTTGACATCTGCTGATTATCAAACATATAATTTCTTTCAGAATATTAATGATATTACAGCAACATCCTTTGTATATTTTATCCAAGAAAACTCTTATGGTGAATATGAGTTTTACTTTGGGGATGGTGTGCTTGGATATAAACCTGCTATAGGTCAAATAGTCGAACTGTCTTATATTTCTACTAATGGTGTGGATGGTAATGGTGCAAAAGCATTTACTATCAATTCTAGTATTGGTGGATATACTTCTATAGTAGTACAACCCGCAACAGGATTCATTAGAACTTCTACAGGCACTAATGTTGAATCTATAAATTCTATTAAGTATAATGCCCCAAAGGTATTTTCAACACAAAATAGAGCAGTAACAGCACAAGATTATAGATCTTTATTATTATCAGAATATGATTTTATTGAAGATATTTCTATATGGGGTGGAGAAACTGCGGAACCTCCAGTATACGGTAAAGTTTATATCTCTATTAAACCTATTGATTCTGAATATCTTTCTCAACGTTTAAAACGTACCATTTATAAAACATTAAAATTGAAAAACATTGGATCAGTTACACCCGAATTTCTTGATCCTGATTATACTTTTGTTACAATGGATGTGCTATTTAAATTTAATCCTAATGAAAGTTCTAATAGTAAAGTGCAACTAGAATCATTAGTTTTACAAGGAATAAACGATTATAATAATACAATCCTAGAAAAATATGATGGGGTGTTGAGACATTCTAATATACTTAGTCTTATTGATAATACTGATGCTGGTATATTGAATAGTACAATCAGATTAAAAATGCATAAACATTTAGTTCCTATCACAGGATTAACATCTAATTATAATCTTAAATTTTCATCACCAATATACACATCAATTAATAGTGAAGAGGTAATTACATCAAGTACTTTTACTTATGAAGGCACTACTTGTAAGTTCACAGATATTGCAACTGAGGCTGTTGGTTTTAGAAAGATATTAATATTGGATACTGTCACAAACAATATTGTGAATAATCAGGCTGGTATTATTAATACAGCAACAGGACTTGTTAGTATAGTTTCGATTATCATAGAATCTACGGATGATATTTTAATATATTGTAGTCCAGATTCAAATGATATTGCTCCTAAGTTTAATCAATTGGTTTCTATCGATTTCACAACTGGACTTGATGGTTTGCCCGGTGTTAACGTTGCAGGAGAAGAAGATGGTATATCAGTTCTAGGATCTACAGCATCCTCAACATACAATACATTCCCAAGACATGGATAATTTAAAAAAGTTAAATATTGAGCATTCCAAGGTTGAGCAGTTAATACCTCAACAACTCCTTGGCGATGCTCAACAACTTGTAGAGTTTCTAAAGGAGTATTATAACTTTCTGAATGTTGATGGAAATCCATCAGACATTATTAATAATATGCTACGAAATAAAGATCTTGATCTTCTTGTAGATGCTTTTATTGATTTAGTTCGTAAAGAAATTGGTGAAGGTTTAGCAAGAGGTTTAGTAGCAAATAAGGTTAATGTATATAAAAACATTGTACAATTATATCAAGCAAAAGGTTCACTTGCTTCATTCAAATTGTTATTCAGAATTTTATTTAATACAGAGATTGATATAGGTCTACCAAAAGAACAAATTTTCATTGCTTCGGATGGTAGATGGAATCAACAGAATGCTTTATTTGTTGAAACTATTTCTGGTGATCCTTTCATTTCCGTTGGTAATATTGTATTAATTACAACACCAACAGGAACAAAGATTAAAGTTGATGTTGAACGTGTTAAAAAAGTTAGTGCCACTGTTCATGAAATTATTATATCAAAAGAATATATTGGTAATATATCTCCAAATTCTGTAATATCATATAACACTTTTAGTGGTAACATTAAAAATGCACTTAATAAGTTTAAGATAAAATCATCGGGTAGAAACTTTAAGGTTGGACAATTTATTACCATTAATGATCATGATGGTACTAATACAAGAATTAAAGTAACAGCAGTTGATGCTAATAGTGGTATCTTAGATATAGATTTTATTGAATTTGGTACTGATTATCCAGATACTTATAATATCCAAATAATACCTAAAGGATATGATTATAATACATACCCTGATCCATCAGATCCTCTTATAGCAACTATAACAGATATATATGAAACTTGCTATACTCATGATAATGGATATATTCAATTAAATTCTGATACACCAATTGCCTTTGGTACTGAATATGTGCCTAATGAAAATGATGTGAATAACATTAACATGGAGATTTCTGTAGATCCTGTTAATGATGCTATAGCATATCCATCAAGAGCAATAATAGAATTTACATCAAATCCTGTATCAAAATATAAGGGGGCATATACATCCAATAAAGGATTTTTATCGGATGGCATATATGTACAAGATGGATATTATTATCAACCATATTCTTATGTAATTAAATCACCAATCGATTTCTCTACTTATGAAAATCTGGTAAAACAATCAGTACATCCCGCTGGTATGATAATGTTTGGTGAGATTAATATTAATAATATAATTGATGCTTCTACTTCTATCAAATTATTATTAAATTACTTTAATGATAGATTATATGATGCTGTCGATACTTCAGATATTATGGTTGTATTATATTTCAAACCTTTATCCGATAATGTATCTACAACAGATAGTGTATCATTTGGACAAGATAAATCTATATCAGAAATATATAATATAAATACAATAGAAGATGGGTTTATTGATTTAAATCCTTATGCTCTTGATTATTTTGCTGAAGAATATACTGATTCTAGAGTAGGAACATTTTAAATACAAAAATAGGAATAACATAAATGAATATGCAAGAAGTTGTAAAATCTACGGGTGAAGTATCAATCAAAATATTTGATGCTGCTGGTAAATTAAAAGAAAAAATATTTGTACCAAATCTAGTCGTGCAATCTGGTAGAGATTGGATAGTTTCTAGAATGGGTTCTGATACACCAGTATTAATGAGTCATATGGCCATTGGTAGTGATGCTACTGCAACAAGCACAAGTCAAACAACTTTAATATCTGAATTGGGTAGAACAGTATTAGGTTCAAGTGTTGTTGTCGATAACACTATCACTTATACTTCCGCATTTGCGCCTGGAGTTGGTACTGGTTCTATTGTAGAAGCTGGTATCTTTAATGATGTGACTGCTGGAACTATGTTATGTAGAACAGTATTTGGTGTTGTAACAAAAGACGCGGCAGATACTATGACTATTTCTTGGACTATTACAGTATCTTAATTATTACGAATAGAGAGAAATTATGAGTGCATCAATTACACCATTATTCCACCATAATATAGCAAGAACGATTTATGAAGATATTCAAAGTCGTAAATCTATCTATCATACCTTTGTGGGACAAATTCTACCTTGGACAAGTGAACTAGATCCACCTGCCGTAGAAACTAATATATCTTACACTAATGATGTTAGAAATAATATCATTTCGACTAAACAAACTTCTTTGCAAGATGTTTCTTATGTTGTAAATGAAAATGTGTGGACGTTTAACGCAATTTATGATATGTATGATGATAATATTAGTGTAATTAATCCAAGCACTTCTGGTGCTACTTCATTGAATACTGCTAAGTATTATGTACTTACCGATGATTATTATGTCTATAAATGTATCTTTAATAATAATGGTGTTGCTTCTACTATACAACCAACAGGAACTTCTATTGGTTATATAGAAACTTCTGATGGTTATGTATGGAAATTTATGGCATATGTACCATTAACTCTAAGAAATAAATTCCAAGGATCGGGGTATTTTCCCATCACACAATCTGTTAAGAATCAATATTATAGTAACGGCACAATATCTGCTTATACTATTCTAGATTCTGGATCAGGTTATTTACCAGAGGAAACTTATGTTTCAATTGATGGTGATGGTGATGGTGCTGATATAAGTCTTGTATTCAATTCGGGACAGATCACAGATATTATAATTAATGATGCTGGGTATGGTTATACTTACGCTAATTTAATTGTTACTAAAGGACCTTCAGATGCTGGTTCTGGTGTTAATATTGTTTTAGATCTAGCATTTGGTAACTTAGATACCCAGCAATCTACCGTAGAATTATCTGCTGTAAAAGGTGCTTTAAGTTATGCGGTTGTTTCAAATGGTGGTTCTGGTTATACTACTGCTAGTGTTGCTATCTCTGGCGATGGGACTGGTGCTGTTGGCACTGTTGAAATTTTGAATGGTGTTATTACTAATATAAACTTATCTAGTTATGGTACTGGATATTCTTATGCTAATATTGTTATCACTGGTGATGGTACTGGTGGTACAGGAAGAGCAATTATATCACCAATAGGTGGTCACGGAAGTAATGCTCCATCAGAATTATTATCAGACATATTGTGTTTTTATAGTTCACTTGAAAATGAAAGTAATCAAGGATTGCTTGTAGATAATCAATATAGACAATATGGTTTAATTAAAGATGTTGAAACTTATGATTCATCATCCAAATTAAATGTGTTACTTGGATCTGGATGTTTCCTAGTAACCGCACCAACTGTCACTAATGTATTAGAAGATATGGTTCTTGTATCAGGAACTAAAACCTTTAATGTGATTACATCTACAAGCACTCAAATATTATTACAATCTAAGGATAGTTCTGTTCCTACAGTGGGAAATGTTTTAGTTAATCCGTCAAGTGAAGATGTGTGTACTATAAGTGATGTCATCGATCCTAGTATTAATAAATTCTCTGGTGATATGTTAATCGTGGATAACAGATCTGCTTTCACTTCATCCGAACAACAAGCAGTTATATTTAGATCTTATATTAAATTTTAAGGTATAAATATAGTTAATATCAATTTAAAGAGTAATTATCAATATGACAATTAATTTAAATGCTGATCCATATTTCGATGATTTTGATGAAGATAAGAACTTTCATCAAATATTATTTAAACCTGGTTTTGCTGTACAAACAAGAGAACTAAATCAACTTCAATCTATATTAAGAGATCAAACAAAGAAGTTTGGTAATCATGTTTTTAGACAAGGTTCTGTGGTAATTCCTGGTAATTCCCTTAGCGACTTGGCAGTACCTTATATCAAACTACTACCTACTTATGGTGGGTTGGCACTTGATCTTACCACATTTATTGGTAAAACTCTTGTAGGCACAACTTCGGGGTTGACTGCCATTGTTAAACATTCAGCAGCCGCTACTCTAACAGATTCTGATACACTATACCTCTCGTATACTTCAGGTTCTGCTACTGGTGCAGTATCGTTTATAGATGGTGAAGAAGTTACTGTCGCGTCCACTTCTATTGGTGCAACTTTAATAGCATCTAGTGCTACTGGTGTGGGTTCACTTGCATTTATAAACTCTGGGGTTTATTATGTAAATGGTACATTCGTTTCAGTATTACCACAAACAACAATATTATCCAAATATGATTCTTCTCCTGATTGTAAAGTATTACTAAAAATTACAGAAGAAGTTGTTAATACTAATACAGATGAAACTTTATTAGACAATGCTAATGGATCTTATAATTATAATGCTCCTGGTGCTGATAGATTAAAAATTACTCTTACTCTAACAACATTAGAAACTGGTGTAACCGTTGCAGATGATTATGTCGAGATTATGAGATATGCTGCTGGTATATTAACAGAACATGCTTTGAATCCAAAATATACCGAATTAGAGAAATCTCTTGCTCGTAGAACCTTTGACGAATCTGGGAACTATGTTGTTGATGGTTTAGAACCAATAATTAAAGAACATCTTAAATCTAATAATAATGGTGGTGTTTATCCAAGTGGTGACATTTCTAAATTAGTAGTTGATGTGTCACCAGGAAAAGCGTATATCAGTGGGTTTGAAGTAGATAAAATTGCTTCTACTAAACTTGTTATTGATAAGGCAAGAACTGCTTCTCACATTAAAGATACCGATATTACACTAAGACCTGAATTTGGTCAATATATTATTATTTCGGATATTGTTGGGTATTTTGATATTCATAGTCAAGCAACAATTAATCTTTATAATGATAATGATCCTGCTAATGTTTCTGCTACTCAAATAGGAACTGCTACTGTTGTTGGCATTGATTATCTTGCGGGTGATATTGCCACGGGTGCTATCTATAAATTATGGGTATCCAAAGTTGCAATGTCTGGATCTTATACACTTAATTCTACTGGTGGGATTCGATATGGATCTAGTTATTCTGCTCATGTATTAACAGAATATAATGCTCCTGTTTCATTAGGGACATTCCAAGTTGCGGAATTGATTACTCATACAACATCTGGAAGAACTGCAACAGTTGCTTATTGGAATCCAGTTAGTGCCACACTTTATGCTTTTAAGCATGACCATACAAAGGAAACGCCGAGTGTTGGTGATAGTATTGTGGGTTCAGTTTCAACTACTGTTTCAACAATAAAATCTAAAAGCACCTTAACTTCTGTTGGACAATCTGGTTTAGTTTTTAGATTGCCAAAAGCCGTTCCTTATACATTGAAGAATCCTGTATCAACATCTTATGATTTACGATATACGGTACAGAAAGAACTTAGTATTACAACAAATGCCAGTGGAGATGGATCTGTATCCGTATCATCCGGTGAAACCATTTCACCTATTGAGGTTGGTACATTTCAAGCAATTGATGTTTCTGGTGTAGTACAAAATACTTTATTTTCTTTGAACGTAGATGGTACAACTTTAACCGTTACTGGTGCTGCTATTAGTACAGTAATTAAAGTTTATGCTAATGTCGAAAAGGATAGTGTTTCACCTAAAACTAAAACGGTAACTTCACATGCTCAAGTAGTTTCTTCTCCTACATCTGTTACGGTTCTTGATAAGACTGATATTATTCGTATCACTTCTGTTATTGATACTGTTGGTGATATTACTTCTAGTTATCAATTATGGGATGGTCAAGATGACACCAACTATAATTTTGGTAAACTTACTTTAAAATCTGGTAAGTCTGCTCCTGTTGGTGCTATCACAATCACTTATCAGTATTATCAACATTCTATAGCGGGTGATTTCTTTTGTGTTGATTCTTATCCTGTAGGTTCTTTAGAGTCTGTTATTAATTATAATTCACTATCAACAGGACAATTATTTGATTTACCAACTTGTATCGATTTTAGATCTTCTGCTTCAAATAGGAACGACTTAATTGTAAATGGTACAACTTTTACAAGTTCATTACAATTTTATGTGCCACGTATAGATACTTTATGTGTGAATCCTCAAGGAACTTTAACGATATTTTCAGGAGTTCCTTCAGAAAATCCAGTTGCTATTAATATACCAACAGGACAGTTCGCTTTAAATCTATTATATATATCAGCATACACCAAATCTAGTCAAGACACAATTGTAGCAAGATTAGATGTTGAAGGTTTCACTATGAAGGATATTAAAAAGATATCTAGAAGAGTGATAAACGTTGAAGATTTTGCCACATTAACTGCCTCAGAATTATCTGTAACCACTGAAAATGTTATAGATGCAGCAACTGGTCTTGATATGTTTAAAACTGGTTATCTTGTTGAAACTTTTAATACGCCATTAACAATAGCAAGAACTACTGCTTCGGATTATTCAGCATCATTTGTTGAAGGTGTATTATATAGTGCTATAGAGGAATTACAATGTGACTTAGTGATTAGTGATCAAGGCGACCTAGTGAACAGGAATGGGTATTTGATGTTACCTTACACTGAAACGGCATTTGCTTCACAAACATTAAGTTCAAGAACTACTAACTTAAATCCATTTTTAATGATAAAATGGGATGGTTTACTTTCTTGTGTTCCTGCATCGGATGATTGGACAGAAGTTAGAGATAATGCTACAATATTTGAAGAAACAACAGAAGATGTTGAAATAATTACCTATATCAACTGTCCTGTTAATGGAGGTGGTGGACCTCCTCCACCTCCACCACCTCCTCCACCACTTCCTGCAACAACTTATGGCGGATTTTATGGCGCTGCGTTCGATCGTGCAGGAGAAGCTGCTGGAGTTGCTTGGTGGGTGAACGATAGTACTAATCTTGGGGTATCAAAACAGCAAATTGCAGAACATTTTATTTCTTCGAAGGAAAATACAGATGCTATTGCAGCAAATGCAGCTCTTGGTGGAGTTTTTAATCCAATATCACTTGAAACACTCATGCAAGAATCTGTATTAACATCAACAACATCATATTCATATGGTTCTGGTGGTAAACTAATATCCACTAGAACAGGAACTAATTTTGATGGCACAACCTTTACTGAAATAAAATGAGGAATAACTAATGGCAGCACCAAATCTTGATACAGAGGTAGTTTCAAAAAATGATCTTGTTAGTCAAGAATCTATACAATTTATACGAGCACAAACTCTAACTTTAACTTTAGTCGAAACTAGACCTAATACTAAAATGTATGTCTGGTTTGGTGATACTGATGTAACACATTTGTGTAATTTAGAGGGTAATGTATTAGGAACAGATCTTGTCACGGATACTATAGGTCAAGCAGTAATAGAATTTAAATTGCCGAGTGGAACTTTTAATGTCGGTAACACAGAAATTATAATATCCGATACTGATAATTTAGATTTGCTTAATAGTACAGGTTCTGTTTATGGTTCTGCTTCCACAACATTCCAAGCAAATGGGATATTAGAAATATTCCAAAGAACCGAAACAACTATAAAGAAAATAGCAAGAGCTAAAACAGTTCAAAGAGATCCATTAGCACAATCATTCTTTACTTTTGGTGTTGAAGGTGGAATGTTTTTATCATCAATTGATGTGTTTTTTCAAACCAAAGATGATACACTTCCAGTAACATGTGAAATACGACCAATGGTTAATGGATATCCAGCTCCATTAGAAGCAGGTAATATAAAACTAGTTTCTATATTACCACCTTCTAGTGTTTTTACTTCATCTGATGCATCTCTGCCCACTAAATTTTCATTTAATCCACCTATATATATTGCGGAAAATTCGGAGAATTGCTTTGTATTAAGAACTAATTCTATGGATTATAATGTATTCACTTCTAAACTTGGGGAATCCTCTTTAGAAGATGGTGCTAAGATTTATGATAACCCTTATGTTGGTTCTTTATTTAAATCTGAAAATAACATCACTTGGACTGCTGAACAATTTGAAGATATTAAATTTAATATCAATAAAGCAGTGTTTGATACAGGTAGTTCCGGTATCCTTGAATATGCAGTAGAAGTTCCTGCTTTGGCAGCATTTGGTAATCAATTTTCAACCGTATCTGGTTCTAATGTTGTTACATTTAGACACGACCAAGAACATGGTCTTGAAGTTGGTTCCAAATTTAAACTACTTACAAGAAATGATTCGCTATGGCCTGATGCATTATATGTTAATGCTAGTTTCAATGGCATTCCTCATACAGAAATGAGTACTATTCATAATATCACCGAAATTATAGATAGAAACACTTTGAAATTTCAAGTGACTACTCCAGCAACCAGTACTGGTATAATGGACTCTTGTAATATTGTTAATGTAATAACAGTATTATCTGAAGGTATTAATTATAGTGTTGCAGATACTATTACATTTTCTGGTGGAGGAGGAGTTGATGCCGCCGCTACTTTAAATGTTATTGATGGTAAAGTAAAATCTGTCACAATCACTAATTCTGGTACAGGTTATACATCTCGTCCCACAATAACGATTAATACATTAACTGGTACTGGATTGTCCATAGTTGCTTCTGTTACACCAGCATTTAGAATATATGTGAATAAACCAATGACCGGATTTATTCCTAAAGTTAATATGCACAATGTGGGTTCTACTACTACTACTGGTGTAATATCAACCACTTTAGGTAATTATGATGGTGGTAATCTTGTAACATACAATTCTGGTAAAACTTTCGATATTGCTGATAGATCACTTGATATAAACTTGAAACAGAATTCGGTTATTGCATCAACATTTAATGAAACTTCTTTGATGAGTGGTAATATTTCTACCAAACTTACGGTAGAATTGAAGTCAGATAACCCAAACATTTCTCCTATTATTGATACAAACTCTGCTCAATATCTTAAAGCATTTTCTAATAAAATTAATAATCAAACGGGTGAAACTCTTACTTCATTAAATTCTTCTGGTACAGTCGATTCGATTGTTATCTCAGCTGCTGGTTCTGCTTATACTATTGATCCTATTATTACAATATCTGCTCCTGATCTTGAAGATGGTGTTCAAGCAACAGCAACATCCGTATTAACTGGTGGAGCAATTACTGGTTCTGTTATCTCTGCTGCTGGTTCTGGTTATACTTCTACACCTACTATTGTTATTACAAGAGCTGTTGGTGATACTACTGGAATAAATGGTGCTGCTCAAGCAGTTTTAACACCATTCAATTCAGAATTGTTACCTACTGGAGGTACTGCTAAATCAAGATATATAACCAAAAAGAATTCTTTACAAATCATTTCATCCGGTTTAAGATTATATTCTGTTATTAGTTCTACAACAAGTTCTTCGGTTGATTGGTATGTTAGAACTTCATTATCAGCGGCAGGTGTTGATCATAGTTTAGAGGGGTGGCAAAGATTGAGTTGTGATACTCCAAGGGACAAATCATCTTATGTTGGTGAAGGACTTGAGTATTTATTTTATCTTGATGGTATCTCACAATTTGATAATTATGATTTGAAATGTGTATTAACAACATCTAATCCGGCAATTGCTCCTATTGTAGATTCTTATAGAGTTATTGTGGTATCTTAGTATGAGAGTAAAGGATGCATCTGATAATATTATTGATGGTTTAATAAAGAAAGATAATGGTAGTATTATTGTTGATAAGTCTGATTCTTATAATAGATATATGCAACATAAAAAACAAGCAGAGAGATTAGTTTCTTTATCGGAAGATTCTGAAACTAATTCTCTCAAGCTAAATGAATTAGAAACGAGCATAAATAATATTAACAAAGATGTAACTGATATTAAATCATTACTTCAGCAATTGTTATATAAATAACTGTATATAACTTATAGGAAATTTCATGTCAACATTAGTCCTTAGAAATACAAAAGGTACGCCTTTAACCAATACCGAAGTTGATGCTAACTTTAGTAATCTTAACACTGATAAACTAGAACTTGCTGGTGGTACTATCACTGGCGATTTAACAATTCAAGGTGATGTTTCAAATACATCAACAACAGCATTAAAACTTCCTGTTGGTATTACGAGTGAAAGACCAGGAACCCCTTCAACCGGGCAAATGAGATTTAACTCTGAGTTAAACCAATATGAAGGTTATAATGGATCTGCTTGGGGTGCTATCGGTGGTGGTGCTACTGGTGGTGTTGGTGATTCTGTATTCTTTGAAAATAGTACAAATATTGCTTCATCTTATACTATAACAACAGATAAAAATGCTATGTGTACAGGACCAATAACTATTGCAACAGGTGCAACTATAACAGTTCCATCGGGTTCTCGTTGGGTAGTATTGTAATAATTTAATCAAAGGATAAATTTAATATGGCTTCATTTATAAATGCTATTACCACTAGTGGTGGTGGTATAGAAACTTCTGCTGATGCTTCGGGTGTTCTAGAACTAAAAACTGATGGTGTTACTGCCCTTACTGTTGATGCTAGTCAGAATGTAGTTCTAACAAACCCTCTTCCGGTTGCTTCGGGTGGTAGTGGATTAACTTCTGTCGGTGTTGCTGGTAATATAATGGTATCTGATGGTACTACTTTGGTTTCTAATACTTTAGCACAAGCAGCAATTGTTGCTGTTGCTGATATAGGAACAACAGTACAAGCATTTGATGCTACTATTGTAGTAGATGCTGATATTGGAGTTTCTGTACAAGCATTTGACGCTACTATCCTTACAAACACTACTGCCATTTCTGGAGGTACATTCTAATGACGAATATCATCACTTTAAAAAAGGGGTTAGAGAGTAGTCGGCTTTCGATTACTCCTGCATCGGGTGAGGCTATTTATACAACGGATGATAAAAAAGTCTATATAGGTGATGGCGTAACAGCAGGTGGTAATCCTGTAGGCGGTGGTAACGCAGGGGTTGAAGCAGTTGCTACGGGTGCTTTGAGTAATGGTAGTAAGGTTATTCTAAATAGCGATGGGACTGTTGAGGTTGTTGCTCAGACTGTTATACCTGAGGCTATTCCAGCGGGTTCTGCAAGTGTATTTAATTCTGCGAATACTCAACACACCTCATGTGCTTTTGACCCAAACACCGCAGGTAAGTTTGTTATTGCTTATAAGGATCAGGGTAATAATGGATCTGGCACAGCTATAGTGGGTACTGTATCGGGTACTACTATTTCCTTTGGTGCTGAATATGTGTTTAATTCAGGTGATACTCGATACAACTCCATCTCATTTGACCCTAATACTCCAGGCAAGTTTGTTATTTCTTATAATGATATTGTTAATTCTAACTACGGCACAGCAATCGTAGGTACAGTTAGTGGTACTACTATTTCTTATGGTGCTGAGTATGTCTTTAATTCAGGGATGACCCACTACGTATCCTGCGCCTTTGATCCTAATACCGCGGGTATGTTTGTTGTTGCTTATAGGGATCTTTCTACTTCTGGTAGAGCAATAGTAGGAACAGTAACTGGCACTACAATAAGTTTTGGGGCAGAGTATGTCTTTAATTCAGGGGATAGTCAATACAACTCCTTAGCCTTTGACCCTAATACAGCAGGTAAGTTTGTTGTTTCTTATAGGGATAATGGTAATTCTTATTATGGTACAGCAATAGTTGGTACAGTAAGTGGTACTACATTATCCTTTGGTGCTGAGTATGTTTTCGAATCCACAGGGAACGGTAACTTCATCTCCTGCTCGTTTGACCCTAATACTGCTGGACAATTTGTTATTGCCTATTGTTTGAACTATACAATAGGCACTGCAATAGTTGGTACCGTAAGTGGCACTACTATTGCTTATAGCACTAAGTATACGTTCGAATCATTGTTTGGGTGGTATCCTGACATTGCCTTTGACCCTAATACAGCGGGTAAGTTTGTGATCGCTTATCGGGATTATATTGACCCTATTGCTTATGGCCGTGCGATAGTAGGTACAATTATCGGTACATCTATAAGCTTTGGGTCTGAATATACTTTTAATTCAGGGGATACTAATTGGGTTTCCATCGACTTTGACCCTAATACTACTGGACAATTTGTTATTTCTTATCTAGATGAATCTAGTGTTCTCTATGGCACAGCAGTCATAGGGGTACTAGAATTGACCACAACCAACCTAACCTCAGACAACTTCATTGGTATCTCGGACGGTGCATATCTAACAACTGAACTAGCAACTATCCAAGTGGTGGGTGCGACTAATTACGCTCAGTTAGGTCTTACTCCTGCTTTAAAATACTATGTACAAGGTGACGGTACACTAAGCACTACCCCAGACACTCCATCCGTCTATGCTGGTAAAGCGTTATCGGCAACTAACCTAATTATAAAAGGCTAACCAATGGCGAATACAATATCATTTAAACAAGGCACAGAAGCCAATAGAGTTGGGATAACACCCACTGAGGGAGAGTTTGTTTACACGACCGATGATAAGAAGTTATATATCGGTGACGGGGCAACAGCAGGGGGCAATGTAGTATCAGGTGCTGGCGGCAGTATAGAAGCAGTTGCTACTGGTGCTTTGAGTAATGGTAGTACGGTCATTCTAAATAGCGATGGGACTGTTAGTATTGTTGCTGAGACTGGTAGCCCCTTAAGCATCCCAGCGGGTGCTGAGTATGTCTTTAATTCAGGGGGGTATACTCAATCCATATCCTGCTCATTTGACCCAAATACTGCTGGTAAGTTTGTTGTTGCTTATCAGGATCATGGTAATTCACTCTATGGTACAGCAGTTGTAGGTACTGTATCTGGTACAACTATAAGTTTCGGTTCTGAGTATGTCTTTAATTCAGGAGATTCTCAGTGGGTCTCCGTCTCCTTTGACCCAAACACTGCGGGTAAGTTTGTTGTTGCTTATACGGATGCGGGTAATTCTTACTATGGTACAGCCGTTGTAGGTACAGTATCTGGTACTGCTATCACATTCGGTGCTGAGTATGTTTTTAATTCAGCGGGTACTAGCTACAACTCCATCTCATTTGACCCTAACACAGCTGGTAAGTTTGTTGTTGCTTATAGAGATGGTGGTAGTATTAACCGGGGTACGGCAGTTGTAGGTACTGTTTCTGGTACTACTCTCTCCTTTGGTGCTGAGTACGTTTTTAATCCCGTGATTACTGACCACATCTCCGTCTCCTTTGACCCAAATACAGCAGGTAAGTTTGTGGTGGCTTATAATGATGCTGGCAATGCTGACAAAGGCACAGCAGTAGTAGGTACAGTATCTGGTACTGCCATCTCATATAGTGCTGAGTATCTGTTTAATTCTGTGGGGGATACTGCCTTCTGCTCCCTCTCGTTTGACCCTAACACAGCAAATAAGTTTGTAGTTGCTTATAGGGACGGCGGTAATTCTTACTATGGCACAGCGATAGTAGGGACAGTATCTGGTACTACTCTTTCTTTCGGTGCTGAGTATGTGTTTAATTCAGGGACTGCTAGCTACATCTCCTGCTCCTTTGACCCATCTACATCAGGTAAGTTTGTTGTTGCTTATCAGGATAGTGGAAATGCTGGTTATGGCACAGCAGTAGTAGGTACAGTTAGTGGCACTGCCATCTCATATAGTGCTGAGTATGTGTTTAATTCAGGGAGTACTACCTACAACTCCTGCTCCTTCGACCCAAATACAGCAGGAAAGTTTGTGGTGGCTTATACGGACGATGGTAATTTTTTATATGGCACAGCCATAGTAGGTCAAATATCAACAATAGCAACCAACCTAACCACCACCAACTTCATTGGTATCTCGGACGGTGCATACCTAGATACAGCCACAGCAACTATCCAAACCATAGGTGCAGTAAACGTAGCACAATCTGGGCTAACGCCAGCACTTAAATACTATGTACAAGGCGATGGTACAATAGCTACAACACCCGATACCCCTGACGTTTACGCAGGATTAGCGACAACCTCTACTAACTTATTAATTGAAGGATAACACAATGCAAACTATTACTTTTAACGATTCATCTATCTCTGCTTATACTTTTGACGATGCTCACGACCTAGTGGCAACAGCAGAAAACATCACTTGCCCTCATTTTGTAATTGGTGACATGAACACTTCTAATGCAACTATCCACACTGGTGTAACACCTCCAGCAGATTGGCAGGGTGGAATGTATCTATTTGATGGAGCAACATGGACTCTTAATCCTAACTGGACTGATCCTAAGTTAGCAGAGATTGAAAGATTAACTGCTGAGTTAGATGCTTTACAATCTGTATAAATATAACAAATAACAATATAAAGGTGTCATAAATGGCTGTAGTAATTGATGGAACATTAGGTATAAATTCAAAGAGTGTTACTCTAACCGATCCTTTACCAGTAACATCGGGTGGTATTGGTGCGTCTACCTTAGCACAAGCTGGACTTTACACAAAGACAGAAACGGACAACATTGTAGCAAATAGAATAATGTATTTTGAACAAGCAACAATGCCCACTGGTGTTCCATCGGGTAGTGTTTGGTTAGATACTGATACTGGTGTTAAAGCAATGTTAAATATAGATAACGGTGTTGACATATGGGTGGAGTTCTAAGATGAGTATAAAATCAAAATTTAAACGTAGATTAAAAACTTCTGCTCGTGGATCAGAAACAAGTATAACAACTAAAGATGATATGGATAACTCGATTGCTAGTAATGACGATCTTGTTATTGTTGATACCAGAGGTCAAGAGTTTGAGTTGAGTGTGAAAGGTGTTTGGGTTAAAACCGCAAATGCTGGTGTTCAGGAAAATATCACAGATATAGCGGATAATGCCACAGACACCACCATACTAAGGACATCACATATAGGTTCTACAGTACTTTCTCCTACAGGCGATGGTAGTCAATTAACTAACATGCCTCCTGGTTGGTCATATGCATCAACACTCAAATTCTCATAATATAAACATTAAGGATCACAAATTATGGCCGATCAAGTAAAAGTATTTAAAAACGTAATCAACCAAACTGCCTTAGGTGCTGCACACTCAGTAACACTCGCATCTACTGGAGCAACTGAAAGAGCAGTGATTAAAGATGTGAGTTGCAGGGGGGTTCTGAATGCAACTCTAGACCTAGATGGTCGAACTGTACTTACAAGTACCCAAGATATGGTAGCAAGTGGTTCTCTTATCATGGATGTTAGCTCTGTGTTATCATTGAAATTTCCTTATATAGATGTTGCAGTTCCTAATAGTTTTAAAGGTATGTTTTTTAGTGGTTATGCCGATGGAGTAAACTACATTGAAGGGGATGGTGTAGGGGATGGTTTAAATACCACAATGACGGAAATCACAAACAACCGTGCCTATGGTCTTGATACCTACAGCTCCTTTGCTGCAATGAAAAATGGGACTCTAACCTTCTTCCGTTATTACTCCAATACAATCTACGAATATGAAGCAACGTCTGCTAGCCCTATAACATCTTATAGTTTTGGCTCTGGATTTGGATCATGTACAGATGGTACATATATGTACAATATTCCAGCTGGAAATACTACCACTATATACAGGCGACACATTGAAACAGGTGTAAGTACGAACTTCAATGTATCAACGGGAACTGTCAACGGGCAAGTTGGAAACCAAGGGTCTTTCTTGGAGTACCACGATGGTCATCTATACACTAAGTCGACTGCAAGTGCTAATACTATGGAGATCATCAAGATTTCTGATGGGTCTGTTACTACTATAACCAGTGGGTCTGTTGGAAACTATTCAGACGGTGGTTGTATCGTGACTACAGTGGCAGGTACATCTTATGTAGTAGAGCAAGGTACCAGCTACTGGAACTGGTATGAAATTGGTGGTACATCAACCACTTTCACAAACGTAAGTGGTGGTTCTAATGCGTCTACAGAGTATGGTGATGGTGCTGTTGAGGTTGCCCCTGGTATTGCAATGATCTTCTGTGAATACTCGGACGATCTTACTATCATTGACATGAATAATATAGCACGGCTACATATCTCAAGTGCATCAGATAGAAAAATGGCTGTTAATGACGCATTTAGTGACAGTTTCAGTGCATGTGGATTACTTACTAGGGAAGTAAAAGCGGTTAACTACGATGCCTACACATCAGGAATTCTAATCACAGAGGACGCATAATATGTCATTAATTCAAGAAACAAAAAGTTTAGGATTTGCAAGTACCGATAAAACAATTATCAGAGGTAATGTGGCTCAATACGGAGTGATATACACTGTACCCTTTGGAAGAAAATGGGTCGGTACATTAAACTGTGGGTCTACAAACCCCCCTAATGTTAACGGTGTGCCTCTTCGTTGTTTTGGTGGGTCGGGCACTTCTGTTGCAAGTCCAGGAGGATTTAATACATACACCTTTCTTGGCGGCACTGTAATTAAAGAAGGATACAGTGTGAATACTACTTCCATTTTCGGTATTGAATCTGATGCATAGGGGATTATTATGAATATAACCATTAACGATGATTTATCATCACTTGTAGTTTCAGAAGATGGTCTAATGGAGTGCATATTGCCTCCTTATAACCCTGAAACGCAAGTACCCTTTACCTCAGAAGCAGAAGTTAATGCTTTTGCTTCCACTATTAATACTAATCCTAATTACTTCAGTATAAAATTATCGGATGAAGAGAAAGCGGTTATAGTCTTTGATATTGAATCAGAAAGTGTACGTCAAGAACGTGATATGTTATTAACGTCTATCGTAGATGCTATTAATCCTATGCGGTATAAAGCATTATCAGAAGCGGATCAGTTGTCTTGGGATCAATATAGATTGGATTTATTAGCAGTTCCTCAACAAGTGGGTTTCCCTTTTGATGTAGTGTTTCCTGATAAGTTTTGGATTGTTGAAGAAACTATAGTATAAATAATAGTAACAACAACTAAACATATTCTATATTGGAATGTAGTAAATTAAGAGAGGTAGCATAATGTCTGCGATAATCGTATCCGGAAACACATCTGGAACAGTAACTATACAAGCACCTGATATTGCAGGTAATACAATATTAACTTTACCTACATCTGGTACTGCTATAGTAACAGACGTAGATTTATCATTGGCTATTCAAGGAATAATTGATCCTATAGCAGCAGCAATCATATTCGGAGGATAGAAAATGGCTTTTAAAAATATAAAGATAGTGGGTAATGGTACTGCTCAAACAGTACTAACAAATACAAGTATACTAGAAGGTGTGACAACAGGACTTGTTGCATACAATTCTACAGCAGGTGCTTTAAGTTTTAGCCTATTAATAGATGGCGTATCTGTAATTTCAGAAAGTGTTGATGCTAATACTAGTTATAGACTACCAGACAAAGTTAATATCCCCGTTAATACTGTACTAACGGTTAATGCAGCAACAGGTCTTGATATCACTGTAAGTGCTTATCAAACTGCTATTGATGTAAATGCTGCACTATCACTTGCACAAACAAGTGCAGCTGCTGCTGCTCAGTCCGCTATTGATGCAGTTAATGCGTTACCAGCAGGTACACTAAATGACATTACCCCAGCTTTAGATAAGGCGTATAGTTCAACTAAGATTGAATCTGAATTAACATTAAAAGAAGATGCGGATGCAACTATTCTTAAAGATGCTGACATTGGTGTTTCTGTTGTCGGTGTTGCAGACATTGGTTCTACAGTACAAGCATACGATGCAGACACCTCTAAGCTAGATGTAGCAGAAACTCGCACAGCAAACATTGACTTACTAACCTACGCTGAAACCAAAGTAGCAATGGCAGCAGATGATGTAGACCTATCACTAGGTAACATCTTCACCAAGACAATCTCAGTAGGGACTACTCTAACCATTAGTAATCCAGCAGCATCGGGTAAAGGCTCAGCATTTACGTTGATCTTAACCAATGGTGGTGCAGCGGTTATTACATTTCCTGCTAGTGTTAAATGGGCAGCAGCAACAGCACCTACACTCACAGCAGCAGGTATTGATGTATTGACCTTTACTACAGTAGATGGTGGGACAAACTGGTATGGTATTGCTGCTGGCATAGGGATGGCATAGTATGAGTATTGAAAGGAAAGTATTAGGGACAAGCCCTAGTGGTGGTGATGCTTTGACTGTTGAGGATGTGTTCTCGACTTATCTTTATACGGGTAATGGTGCTACCCAAACCATTGAGAACGGTATTGCTTTAGGTGATAGCAATTATGGAGCAAGTGTCGAATTTGATGGGGTTGGTGATTACTTGAGTCGGAGTTCTGATCTCACGGGTAATGCTGATGGGAAGACTTTTACTATTAGTGCTTGGGTTAATACCAAAAATGCGCGCGCTCCCTTCTATTACAACAGTTCGTCATCAGCAAACAACATTGGCATTGAGTTAAGTAGCGGAGGGAATTTTTCATTCATCAATAGCGTTAGTTCTGCTAGTCGGTGGAATATAAATTCAACATCAGCAGTTGGGGTCTTAAACACTTGGCAACATGTTTTATTTTCTTTCGATGCTGATAGTCAGGCTAACTGCAAGCTGTACGTAGACGATGTAGCTGTACCATTGACTTTTACAACATTTTCCACTGGATCTAATGTTGTTTTCACTTCCGCATCTCAAGTAGTTGGCGCAATATCATGGGCGTTAAGCGTAAAAACTAAAGGTAGACTCTCAAACCTATTCCTAGACTACACCTACCGTGACCTATCAATAGAATCTAACAGACGATTATTCATCACTGCTGATGGTCAACCTGCAAGTAAAAGTGGTCTTGAGGCTCTTAACCCAATCATGTATATGCCTTTAAATGACACAGATGGTATCGGTTCTAACTTAGGTACTGGTGGTGACTTTACTGTTAATGGTAGTCCAAAGGCATTATCAATAGGTGGACCTTATATCGGTGATGGTGTTGGGCAAGGGGGCATGATTTGGTTGAAGAATAGAACTCAAGCGTCCAATCACATGCTAATGGATACTGAACAGGGCGTTAACAGACAACTTCGCTCAAATGAGACTGGGGCAGCAGAACCACTTTCATCGATCCTTGACAGCTTTAATAGTGATGGGTTTTCACTAGGAGTAGGAAACGGCAACTCTAACGGAGTGGGAGAATCCTACGCCTCTTGGACATTCCGCAAAGCCCCACGATTCTTTGATGTGGTTACTTATACTGGTGATGGTGTTACTGGTAGAGAGATAGCACATGACTTGGGTTGTGATGTTGGGATGCTGATTGTTAAGAGAACGGATATAGCAGATGATTGGGATGTCTTACATAAAGATGTTGAGGTATTAAGGCTTAACACAACTGACGCAGTATTAGCAGGATATGCGCCGATACGTTTCGGTGATGGCTCAAACCTGATAAGACCAACAAGTAGTGTGTTTACGGTAGGCTCTTCTGGAGAGACTAATGGCTCAGGAGGAACATACGTAGCCTACCTATTCGCCCACGATCCAGAGGGTGAAAATGGGGATGATGGGATGATTGCTTGTGGGAGTTATAACGGAGCTTTTACTTACCAAGAAATAGACTTAGGTTGGGAAGCACAATATGTAATGATTAAACGTACAGATTCCGCACAAGATTGGATGGTGTTTGATAGTATGCGTGGGATGACTGCTAATACCACTGGTGGTGACGTTCCAGGAGGTAATGATAATAGGCTGAGGCCAAATGACTCAGCACTGGAAGAGTCAGACACTTACGGTATTGATCCGCATGCTTCTGGCTTTAGTGTTAGAGGTAGTAATATATCAGTGTCAGGCTCAACCTACATCTACATGGCTATCCGCAGACCCATGAAGACTCCAGAGGTGGGGACTGAGGTTTTTGCTATTGATACTAGGCTTGCTACTGAACCTAGTTTTATTGCTGGCTTTCCTTTGGATTTATCTATTAGTACAATCACAAGTGGGGGTGTTAATCGGTTAGTTAATAGTAGAATAACAGGGATTACAACCTTAAAAACTAATTCAACAGTGGCAGAGGGATCTGAGACTGGGTCAACATTTGATTATATGGATGGATGGAATAGTAATACTGGACTTAACACCTCTCTTTACTCTTGGATGTGGAAACGTGCCACCGGCTTCTTCGATGTGGTGGCGTATACTGGTGATGGTACAAATCCTGCTACTATTAGTCACGGTCTCGGTGTTGAACCAGAGTTGATTATCTATAAAAACAGAAGTGCCGCACAAGACTGGTTTGTGTCATGGGGGCATCTAGGTCTAAAACTCAACTCCAACGCATCCCATCTCTTTGCTGGAACTCCAATGACTGTAGGGAGATGGGGAATAAAGGCATACGCCAGTATCTATTCTGGCGCATGGACAACAAACACAACTGGCGATAACTATATCGCCTACCTCTTCGCAACCCTAGATGGCATCAGTAAAGTCGGATCTTACACAGGTAACGGCACTAACCAAACCATAGATTGTGGATTCTCAACTGGTGCTAGATTCATCCTAATCAAACGGACTGACTCAACAGGTGACTGGTTCACTTGGGATACTGAGCGTGGAATCGTGGCAGGTAATGACCCACATCTATCATTGAACACAACAGCAGCAGAAGTAACAACCGATGACTCTGTAGACCCTGATAGTTCAGGTTTTATAGTGAATCAAGTAGCAGCAACTAATATCAATGTATCCGCTGGCGAATACATTTTTTACTCAATCGCATAGGACAATCAACTATGAAATACAGAAATAAAACTAGTGGCTTAGTTAGCACTCAAGGTGAGATCCGCCGAGCTAATTCAAACTCTTCATTCCCTCGTGTATGGGACTCAGCAGTCTGTGAGAGCCTAGACATTGACCCAGTACTTGAAGCACCTAAACCAGAGGTTACTAATCTACAACAAGTAGTAGCTGATGGTGTAGAACTTGATGCTTTAGGTAACTGGGTAAACAAGTGGCTCATCATTGATAAGTTTACTACTTATACTGATGATGCTGATGTAACCCATACCCAATTGGAACAAGAAACTGCTTACTTACAATCTCTCGAAGATATTGCTACTGAAGCACTAAGAGCAGAACGTAACAAGTTACTGGCGGCTACAGACTTCTATGCCTTGACTGATGTAACTATGAGTCCAGAAATGACTACTTACCGCCAAGCACTGAGAGATTTACCGGCTAATACGGTAGATGTATTTAATCCTGTTTATCCTGAGTTATTAATCGTCTCGTAGTTTAGTAAAGGAGGTGTAAAATCCTCCTTTTTTCTTTAAAATAGTCATTTATATAATGGTTTCTGCTTATGAATTGAAACTGAATCAAATTAAAATTATTATAAATAATATCACATAATAACACTTCGTGGATAGGGAAACGAAATGGCAATAAGTAAGGATTTTATAGTAAAGAGTGGGCTAGTAGTAACTAGTCCTTTAGGCGTGTCATCAACACCTATTACAACAGATGAATCTGGTAAGGTGGTATTACCTAATGCAATAATATTAGAGGATGGTTCAGACATCCCTAAAGCCAATTTAGTAATCACCCCAGAATCTTTAGCAATACAAGTTGATGCTGTTATGGCTGGTGATGATATGCCTTGGGTTTGGACTTGGGAAAACTCTTCTCTACCATTTGCAAGAACTCCTATCACAAATAGTTTTCAGTTATCAGTCCCTTTATATGAGGACGGAAATTATACTATTAGTAACTTTACTAATACGATTCATGGTATGTTGGATCAAACCCACGGAGCTTCACTAAAATGGGTTGATGGTGCTGGATTTGATAATGAAATATCTTGGGCAAGTACCAAATCAGTTGTATCAGAAAGTCACCCAGATATTAATGGTGGCGTTGCCATTGATGTTCAAAAGATAACGATTAATTTACCCACAAATATCACCCCACCAGTTCTAACTGCTCCTAGTGGTATTGGTTATATGGTTTCACATGCAACAGCTGGTTCTTATACATTCGGTGCTAGTAATGTTGGTGGAGGCGATTTAACATCGGTTGTTGAAGGTGATAATCCAAATATTGGTCCAATGTATAGAGGATCAACGTATACCTTTACCCTTGATGCATCACTTGCGGGTCATCCATTTTACCTAAGTACAGACAACGGAGCAAATTATGTTTCTGGTTCGTATGTTGGTGAATATACAACAGGAGTTACTGGTTCAAGGAATGATGGGTCAACAGGTAAAACGACATTATCCTTTGCTGTTCCTGCTGATGCACCTGATAACCTTTATTATCAATGTGGCAATCATAGTTCAATGCGTGGTGTTATTACCATTAAAGACTTAGCGGTTGAGGTTAATGACGCTGGTAACTTTGTTGTTTATTTCCAACATACCCATGAGGGCATGAAAACCCCTATTGAGTTAAGACCTCTTCCTACTCTTGTTAATCAGATGTGTCTTGTTTATGATGCATCAAATAACCAGTTTGTGCCACAAGATTTGGCAACCTATGTAGAAAATACACCATCATTCAAAAACAAGATTAAAGAAGTTGCTGGTACTGCAACACTTGTTGCTGCTGACGGAACTTCACTTGTTGCCTCTATTAAACTTTATGAAGATGCTTCGTACCTACCTTATGTGAGTAACAAAGGTGGTGACTTAGCTTATGCTAAAGATACTAAATACATTTATATTTGGGATGTGATCACAAGCGGTTGGGAAGTAACTGGTACCAACGTTGCTAGTGTAACTGGACTTCAAGGTTTACTTGATGGTTATGCACCACAAACAACAACATATACAAAGACTGAAGTTGATACTAAACTAGATTTAAAATTAAACATTTCATCTAACTATTCTGATTATAGATTAAAAGAAAATGTTGTTCCTTTGTCAGATCCAATTGATAGATTAGTAGCACTAAATCCTTCTAGGTTTAATTTTATATCTGATCCTGAAATTGTTATTGATGGTTTCTTGGCACATGAAGCACAAGAGATTGTTCCCGAAAGTGTTATTGGTACTAAGGATGCTACACGAACTGAAGTTTATGAAATATCTCCTGGTGTTAATGCTGAACGACAAGTTCCAGTTTATCAAGTAATCGATCTTGCTAAAATTGTTCCTCTACTAGTTGCATCTGTGCAAGAACAACAAAAGGAAATTGATACACTAAAAACTTTAGTCCAATCATTGTTATAAATAATAGTGTAAATAAGGAAGAATTTAATGAGTGTAATTAACGCTAGAATATCACCCGACAGTAAAAACATTAAAACACAATCTATAATAATAGGCGCCTCTAATAAACTTACAGAATTAAGTGATATAGATTCTTCTCAAATAGAACAAGGGTCATTGTTAATTTATGATGCAACCCTTGAAATATGGAAAGCAAAATCTACATTAGACGATGGAACTTATATAGAGTGCGGTCATTATTAAAATTACATTTTAAAAACAGGAAATAATAAGTATGTCAACAATTATTCGTATAAAACGTACAACAACTGCTGGAGATCCTTCTGTTTTAGGTGATGGCGTTTTAGCATACTCAGCAGCTGATTATGGAAATGTAGCGGGTGGTGGCAGATTATTTATTGGTGTCGGTGCTGAAACTGCTGGAGATGCTGCTTCTCATCTTGTTATTGGTGGACAATACTTTACAGATAAATTAGATCATGCACCTGGTACTCTAACTGCATCTTCTGCCATTATTACTAATACAGATAATAAAATTGATATTCTTAATGTCGATAATATTACTCTAAATGGTAATACTATATCAACTACTAATGCCAATGGAAATCTATCATTCACTCCTAGTGGTAAATCAATATTCTCTACTAATGTTGAACTTACTTCTGATTTATTAGTTACCGGTAATCTAACCGTTAATGGTACCACAACGACTATTAATACAACAGAACTTGTTGTTGCTGATCCTATTCTGTATATCGCGGAAGGAAATAATGTAACAAACTCTGTCGATATTGGTTTCATGGGTGGTTATAATAGTGGCACTTATGCACATACTGGTTTATTAAGAAATCATGCTGATAATGAATGGTATCTGTTTAATAACTATAGTTCTGAACCAACTGATAATACTATTAACTTTACGGGTATTAATCTTGCTTCTTTAAATGCTAATGTTATTGGTGGATTAACTGGTAATGCTTCTACAGCAACTACACTTGAAACAGCAAGAACAATATCATTATCTGGTGATGTTCAAGGTTCAGTTTCATTTAATGGTTCATCTAATGTTTCTATCAACGCAAATATTAATACTGCTTCAACTTCTGTTTTAGGTGTTGCTTCATTTAATGCTAATAACTTTGATGTCACTGCTGGTGCAGTTTCTATTACTGTAGTGGATGGCGGAACTTACTAGTATAAATATATAAAAAGAGGGGATTTTTATTCCCTCTATTATTAACACTATTATTTGTGAGTCATTTTTATGTCTAAACTGTTATTAAAAAAATCTTCTATATCCGGAAAAGTTCCACTAAATGCGGATCTGGATTATGGTGAATTAGCATTAAACTATGCTGATAATAAATTATACTTCAAAGATTCATCCAACGCAATAACATCTATCGGTAGTGGTGGTTTATTTGAAACTATAGTATATAATACCACCACTACTAATACCAATCAAATAATAGATTCTTTTGATATAACAGAATACTCTAGTGTTAAGTTTTTAATACAAGTTAAATCTGGTACTGATATTCATTGTACAGAAGTATTTCTTATGCATAATGGCACTAATGTGTTTTTATCAGAATATGCTACAATGTATTCTACAGTATCATTAGGTATTCTCGATGCCGATATATTAACGGGTACTTGTAGAATATTATTCTCTCCTACTAATGCTATTAATAATATAACTATTAAACGTATCGGTTCTTGAACTATATAAATACTATAAAATATATCGGAGTTAATTAATTATGGCAGTTTATGCAAACCTTATAGTAGATCAAGGATCAGATTTTTCATCAACAATATTCGTAACTGATAATGTCGGTGATATCCTAGACCTTACAAATTATACATCTAGTGCTCAAATTCGTAAATCCCATTCATCATCAACAGCAGTGGATTTTATAACATCTATACTGAATCCTACTGATGGGCAAGTGCAAATTAAATTGACCAATGATCAATCACTAGCAATGAAAGCTGGTAGATATGTTTATGATGTTGAAATTGTTAGTGATATTGGTGTTGTTACAAGAGTCGTTGAAGGTCAATTAGAAGTAACTCCTACCGTAACAAGATAATATATATCGGAATATAAAATTATGGCAAATCCAACATCAAGACCAACTCTTATAGATTATTGTCTACGTAGACTTGGAAGCCCAGTAATCGAAATAAATGTAGATGAAGACCAAGTAGAAGATAGAATAGATGATGCTCTTCAGTTCTATCAAGAGTACCATTCTGATGCTACCATGAGGATTTATCTTAAACACCAAATTACAGCAGATGATATTGCAAATAAATATCTTACTCTAAATGATAATATCCTTTATGTGAAAAGAATATTCTCTAATGCTGAAGGATTAGATAGTGCTAATGATATGTTCTCAATTAAATATCAAATGCACCTAAATGATTTCCAAGACCTGTCCTTTATTGGTGATCTTGTGAATTATGAAATGACTCAACAATATCTTTCTTTGATTGATATGAAAATTAATGGTGTAGGTGAAGCAATTAGATTTAATAGAAATATGAATCAACTTCATCTAGATCTTGATTGGTCAACAGAGATTTATGAAGGTAAATATGTTATAGTTGAATGTATGAGAATTGTGGATCCCGCTACTTATCCTGATGTTTACAATGATATGTTTCTTAAACAATATGCTACTGCTTTATTGAAACAACAATGGGGATCAAATCTTATCAAGTTTGAAGGTATGCAACTTCCTGGTGGTGTTAGTATTAATGGTAGACAACTCTTTGATGATGCTACAACAGAATTGGTTGCTATAAGAGAACAAATGCAACTCAATTATGAGATGCCAGCCGACTTCTATACAGGTTAATCAGTATGGCAACTAATGTATATTTCTCTGGTAAAGTGGCATCCGAACAAAATCTTTATTCTGATTTGATTATCGAATCTGTTAAGATGTACGGTCAAGATGTTTATTATCTTCCAAGAGAAATGGTATCGGTTGATAATATCCTTAATGAAGATATTGAATCCAATTATGATACCGCATATACTATTGAAATGTATATTGAAGGTGCTGATGGATTCGCGGGTGAAGGTGATATTCTTCAAAAGTTTGGTATTGAACTAAGAGATCAAGCAACCTTTATTGTTTCTAAAAGAAGATGGGAACAACTTGTTGGTGTTAATAATAACGGTATAAATTCATCTCGACCTGCTGAAGGTGATTTGGTTTATTTACCTTTATCTAAATCACTATTCGAAGTTAGATTCGTTGAACATGAATCCCCTTTCTATCAATTACAAGATCTACCAGTTTATAAAATTCAATGTGAATTATTTGAATATTCAGGTGAATCTATTAATACTGGTATAGATAACATTGATGATATTAATGTTAGTATTGCTGCTCAATTAACTTTAATTATTAATAATACTAATGCTATAGATTTTATTATTAACGAAAATGTCCAACAAGAAATTACTTTAGGTTCTGGTGAATATGTCACTGGTAGAGTAGTCACAAAAGAAATTGTTGATGTTGATAATACTAAAATTACTTTAACTGATTGGGCAACTACCGATGGTTTATATCATAACTTTAATAACACAACACCTCTTACAGGATTAACTTCTGGTGCTATTTGGGATGTTGTTGAAGTATATGATATCAATTCTGTTGTATCAAAAAATGCTTTTAGTGATGAACCTTATGCCGATAATCAAGTATTTGAACAAGCAGGAGATTCTATTATAGACTTCTCAGAAACTAATCCATTTGGTGACATATAATGTTGAATAATCATTTTTATCATGCCTCAATTAGAAGAACAATTGCCGCTTTTGGTTCATTATTTAATGATATAAAAGTTATAAGAAAGGATTCTGCTGGAGAAGTAAAACAAATTACAAGAGTACCTTTAGCATATGGACCAAGACAGAAGTTCCTTGCTAGATTAGAAGAACAAAGCAACTTGAATGATCCTAAAGTTGCTATTAAATTACCTCGTATGTCTTTTGAAATTACTTCTTTGACATACGATAATACTTCTAAACTTAATAAAATGAACAGGATGTCTAAACCTATTATTGGTGATCCTGATAATAAAAGTGTAGTATATACTAGTGCTCCTTATAGAATGGGTATTCAATTATCCATTATGGCAAAGAACCAAGATGATGCTCTTCAAGTAATAGAACAGATAATGCCATATTTTCAACCAGAATATACTATCACTATTAATGAAGTTCCTGAGTTGGGTATTAAAGGGGATGTTCCTATTGTATTAACTGGTGTGACTTTATCAGATGATTATACTGGTGACTTTATGACTCGTAGAGCAATTGTATATTCTTTAGACTTTGATCTAAGAGTAAGATTCTATGGTCCAGTTTCTACTCATGCTATTATTAAAACTGCTGCTATTGATTTTATTGATGGTGATACATTTGGGTTCTTAGAAGAAATCACTGTTGATGGTACTGTCGATCCTATAGTAATAGGTATTGATAATATTAATAATAATGTTAAAGATTAATAGTATCCCAATCTTTCCCAGTGACATATCTATTATACTACATTTTATAACAAATGTCAACCCACTAGGAACTAAATTATGAAAACTGAAATAGATGCAGATTATGAGTATGCAAGATCTAAATACTACGACATGATCACCAAGAATGATGAAGCAATTGATATGATGATGGAACTGGCAAGAGAACAAGAAGCACCACGTACCTTTGAAGTTCTATCTAATATGATCAAACAAAACTCTGAGATTGCCGATAGATTAATGGAACTACAAAAGAAGAAAATAGAAGTCATTAAATCTGGTGAACTTGAAACCCCAGCACAATTAACTCAAAATAATGTTTATATTGGATCTACAACAGATCTACAGAGATTGTTATTAGAGAATGTGAAAGATGTGACTCCAAATGAAATCGATTCAGAAAGTTGAAACAAAGGGGTATCTTGGTAATCCCCTTGTCAAAAAAGATGGTATAAATCAGAACTGGACTCAAGAAGAGATTGATGAATACTCAAAGTGTATGAATGATCCTGCATACTTTGCTAGAACTTATCTAAAAGTTATTCATCTTGATAGAGGTTTAGTTCCATTCGATCTATACGATTATCAAGAAAATATGTTCGATCACTTCAATAATAATAGATTCTCTATTGTTCTTGCTTGTAGACAATCTGGTAAATGTCAAACTTTTAATTCTTATATATATATTAGGAACAAGAAAACTAATATAGAAGAACGTATAAGCATTGGAGATTTTCATGAAAGAATTAAAAGAAATATGTAACAGAATAATTAAAGAATCTAACAACAAAGGTAGATCTAAACATGTGTTATATAAAGATAACATAGAAAATATCATATCCACGCATGATATGATATTTGAGAATATGAAGAATAAACCTATAGGTCAAAAGATCTCAAGATTATATAATGAATTGGAAAGACCTGATATTGGTGGTGTTACTTGTAGAATATGTAATATATATTACAGAGATGATATAAGACAACATATAATAAATTCCCATAATGTTACTATAAGTGAATATAAGGATAGATATGATTCTGCTGCTATATTGTCTGATAAAGTATTAACTAAATATTCTGATAGAATGTTAGGTAGTAAGAATCCAGCATTTCAGCATGGAGGGAGATTAAGTCCATTTTCAAATAAGTTTGTGAAATATCAAGATGGTTCTGTTGATTATTCAATTGAAGATGTTGTTAAAAAGAAGATGCAAAGTGTTAAAGATAATCCACAAAATCAACACACAAATATTGAATTTTATTTAGCACAAGGTTTATCAATAGATGATGCTAAGGCAGCACTATCAGAAAGGCAATCGACATTCTCACTAAAATCGTGTATTGAAAAATATGGAGAAGAAGCGGGAAAATTAAGATGGCAACAAAGACAAGATGTGTGGCAAGAAACCCTTAAAGATAAGACACCTGAAGAAATTGATATTATTAATCAAAAGAAAGGTACAGGAAGAATGAACCAATTGTTTAACAGGAAACCTGAGATGAAAAATATACCAGGTATATTATATCTTATTAAATTTTATAATGAAGATATAGTATTTTGGAAGGTTGGTATAACATCACGTACAATAAAAGAACGTTTTGGTTCAATGAATAAATATAATCTTAATATGGATATTATTACTGAAAATAAAAATATGACATTCTATGAGTGTTTTAAAGCAGAACAATCTATATTAAATTTGCATAAAGATATAAGAATTAACGTGAACTATAATGGATTTAAAACCACAGAGGCATTTGATGAACCAATTACTATCTGATAAAACTGAAAGAAAGTTTATTGAAGAATTTGATGTGAGTGATTATGAAATTCTTACAGAGGATGGATATAAGGATATAACATCTAGTAAGAAAACTATTGAATATGATGTGTGGAAATTGGTTACAGAAAATGGACATTTCTTAGAGTGTGCGGATACACACATCGTTATAGATTCATTTGGTAATGAAGTTTATGCCAAAGATTCTCTAGGGGTTATGATACAAACTATTGAGGGTAATAGTATAGTATCTTCAGTGGTTAAACCAGATTATCTTAAAGAACATATGTATGATCTGTCAATAGATTCGGATAATCATACATTTTATTCTAATGGTATATTAAGTCATAATAGTATATCATCTGTTGCATATCTGCTATGGTATGCTATATTCAATCCAGAAAAAGTGATCGCAATACTAGCAAACAAAGGTGCCACTGCTCGTGAAATGTTGTCACGTGTCACCCTAATGTTAGAAAACTTACCATTCTTCTTACAACCAGGATGTAAAACCCTAAATAAAGGTTCAATAGAATTCTCTAATAACTCTAAGATTGTTGCTGCCGCAACTTCTGGCTCTTCTATTCGTGGTTTATCTGTATCATTATTGTTCTTGGATGAGTTTGCTTTCATTGAGAATGATGCTACATTTTATACATCAACTTATCCTGTTGTATCTTCTGGTACATCTACAAGAATTATTATCACCTCAACCGCTAATGGTATTGGTAATGTATTCTATAAGTTATGGGAAGGTGCTAATCAAAAGACTAACGACTTTAAACCATTCAGGGTAGATTGGCAAGATGTTCCTGGACGTGATGAAGAATGGAAAAGACAAACTATTGCTAACACTTCTGAATTGCAATTTACCCAAGAATTTGGTAACTCATTTATTGGTGGTTCTGATACACTGGTAACACCAGAATGTTTATTAACACTTAATGCGATTGATCCAATAAAGGAAACTTATAATCTAAGAGTTTATAAAGATCCAGAACATGGTCATGAGTATATGATGTTCGTTGATATTGCTAAAGGTCGTGGTCAAGATTATTCTACATTTAATATTATTGATATAACATCATCACCTTTTGAACAAGTTTGTGTTTTCCAAGATAATAATATATCTCCTTTATTATATCCTGATGTATTATATAAATATGCTATGTTATATAATGAGGCATATATAATAGTAGAATCAAATGATCAAGGTTCTATTGTTTGTAATGGATTATATTATGAACTAGAATATGAAAATGTTTATGTTGAATCGATAATTAAAAGCAATTCTATTGGTGTTACAATGACCAAGAAGATCAAAAGAATTGGTACATCTAATATGAAAGATATTATTGAGCAGAATAAATTAAAGATAAATGATGCTAATACAATTATTGAGTTATCTACTTTTATATCACGAGGTTCTTCTTTTGAGGCATCACGAGGAAACCATGATGATTTAGTAATGAACCTTGTTCTGTTTGCTTGGTTCACTTCCACACCATTCTTTGGTGAAATGACTGATATAAATATTAAGAATTTATTATATTCAGAGAAAGTAAGAGCAATGGAAGATGATATTGTTCCTGTAGGCATTTTTGATGATGGTAGAGAAGATGCTTTTACAGTAGAAGATGGGGTACAATGGGAAACTATAAATACTGGTATGTTCTAAATATTAAATAGTATAAATAGTATTGAATGAGTAATAATCTTATTATGATTCTTATTACATTATAATCATTTTTTATAATCTTTTTGGAGAGGAAACAAATATGGGCTTTCAAGTTTCACCTGGCGTTCAGGTAAAAGAAATAGACCTAACAAATGTTGTTCCCGCGATATCTACCTCTATTGGTGGTTTTGCTGGTGCATTCAATTGGGGTCCCGTAAACGAAATTCGGATGGTAGGTTCAGAATCAGAACTTGCCTCAACCTTCGGTATACCCGATGATAATACAGCACCTTACTTCTTATCAGCAGCTGCTTTCCTGCAATATGGAAGAGCTCTTAAAGTTGTTCGTACCGCTACTACTAATTTAAACGCGACAAGTTCTGGTGTTGGTCAGTTAATCATGAATCGTGATGATTATGAGGAAGCGACTGTAACAGATTCTTGGGTTGCGAAATATCCAGGCATATTAGGAAACTCTTTAAAAGTTTCTATTTGTCCTGCTGATACTACTGTATTTGCTAGTTGGGCATATGCAGACAACTTTGATTCTGCACCAAGTACTTCAACTTATGCTGCTGCACATTCTTCTAGTAATGATGAAATGCATATAGCAATAATCGATGAAGATGGTTCTTGGACAGGTCTTGCTGGTTCTGTTCTAGAAACATTTCCATTTGTATCTCAAGCATCTGATGCTAAAGCAAGTGATGGAACTTCTAGTTACTACAAAGATGTATTAAACGGAAACTCTAATTATGTTTGGTTTGGTGATCATGACGCTACATTAGTAAATGCTGGTGGTCTTACTTCTGCTGTTGCAGATTTTAATGCTACTGTTATTGCTGCTGAAGTTTCTGATTCGTTTTCTGGTGGTACTGATGATAATTTACCTACACTTGGTGAACTTCAAACTGGATTTGATTTTTTCTCTGATGCAGATACTGTTGATGTAAATTTAATATTCTCTGTTCCTGGTGTTGATGGTGGTGAAGATGTTACATTTGCTAATTACCTTATTGCATTAGCAGAAGCACGTAAAGATGTTGTAGCATTCATTTCTCCTCCTATTCAAGATACTGTTGGTACTTCTACTCCTGCAACTGATGTAAAAACATTTGCTGATCAGGTAAGTTCAAGTTCTTATGCTGTTATAGATTCAACCGCATTAAAAGTATACGATAAATATAATGATGTATACCGTTGGATTCCTGCTGCTGGTGTTATGGCTGGTTTATGTGCTAACACAGATACAGTTGCAGATCCTTGGTTCTCTCCTGCTGGTTATACACGTGGTCAAGTATTAGGTGTCACTAAAATTGCTTTTAACCCTAAGCAAGCAGATCGTGATACACTTCACAAAGCAAGAATCAATCCAATTGTTTCTTTTCCTGGTCAAGGTACACTTCTTTATGGTGATAAAACTGCTCAAGCAAAACCATCTGCTTTTGATCGTATTAATGTCCGTAGATTGTTCATCGTTTTAGAAAAAGCAATTGCTACCGCAGCTAAATATCAATTGTTTGAACTGAATGACGAATTTACAAGAGCAATGTTCCGTAACATGGTTGAACCATTCTTACGTGACGTAAAGGGTCGTAGGGGTATTACTGACTTCGCAGTTATCTGTGATGAAACTAATAATACCGGAGAAATTATAGGATCTAATCAGTTTGTTGCTGATATCTATATTAAACCTGCTCGTTCAATCAACTTCATTACTTTGAATTTTATCGCCACTCGTACTGGTGTTCAATTCGCAGAAATTATCGGTCAAAAATAAGGGGATCTTAAATGGCAATTTTAGGCGTAGATGACTTTAAGTCAAAATTATTCGGTGGTGGTGCAAGATCAAACCTTTTCAAAGTTGAAATGGGTTGGCCAGCAGTAGCACTTGCGGGTTCTGGGGAATCTGAACTTGCGGGGTTTTTAATCAAAGCAGCAAGTTTACCTTCTTCAGTTATTGCACCAATTGAAGTACCATTTCGTGGTAGAAAGTTACAAATTGCGGGAGATCGTACATTTGAACCTTGGATTATCACTGTAATCAATGATTCTAACTTTGCACTAAGAAATGTATTTGAAAAATGGATGGATGGTATTAATGCACATTCTGCTAATACTGGTGTAACCAATACTTCAGATTATTTTGCGGATGCAAGTATCTATCAATTAGATAAGAGTGGTGAGCAACTAAAAGGTTATGTTTTTAGAGGTCTTTGGCCTAGTAACTTATCAGCAATTGATGTAAGTTATGAAACTGAGGGTATCCAAGAATTCACCGTTGAACTTCAAGTTCAATATTGGGAATCTGATACAACTAACTAGAAAATTATTATATAAATATAAGTGAATGGAGGGGTAAGAAATTATCCCTCCCCTTTATAACTTAGGAAAAATACTATGGCATCATTATTTGGATTTGAATTTAAAAGAAAGTCCCAAGATAAAGAAGACGATAAAAAACAATCGTTTGTTGCTCCAATGGAAGATGATGGTTCCAGTTATGTATCTGCTGGTGGTCATTATGGACAGTATGTAGATATTGGTGGTACTGACGGTGATAAGAATGAAGCAGATAATGTTAGACGATATAGAGATATAGCACAACATCCAGAATGTGATGCTGCTATTGAAGATATTATCAACGAAGCAATTGTTTCAGATTCTAATTCGGCACCTGTTGAAATTATTATGGATGACTTAGATCAACCTGATAATATCAAAAAGACTATCAAAGAAGAGTTTGAGAATGTTGTAAGGTTATTACAATTTAATCATTATGGTCATGAGATTTTTCGTAAATGGTATGTTGATGGTAGATTGTTCTATCATATCATTATTGATGAAAAAACTCCAAAGAAAGGTATATTGGAATTAAGACCAATTGATCCTACACGAATTCGTAAAGTAAAAGAGATTGATAAAGTCAAAGATCCTGTAACAGGGGCAGAACTTATCAAATCAGTTGATGAATATTACATTTATCAAGATACAAGTTTAAATAAATCTAATCAAGGTTTAAAGATTTCATCTGATGCAGTTCAATATACTACTTCTGGTTTACTAGAAGGTAATAAGAAAACTGTATTAAGTTATTTACATAAAGCAATTAAACCCGTAAATCAATTACGGATGATGGAAGATTCTCTTGTAATTTATAGATTATCAAGAGCACCAGAAAGACGTATATTTTATATTGATGTTGGTAACTTGCCAAAAGGTAAAGCAGAAGAATATCTGAAAGGTATTATGAACCAGTATAGAAATAAATTGGTGTATGATGCTTCTACTGGTGAGATTAAAGATGATCGCAAGAATATGTCTATGCTGGAAGATTTTTGGTTACCGCGTAGAGAAGGTGGTCGTGGTACTGAAATTACTACACTTCCTGGTGGCGAAAACCTTGGACAAATTGATGATATACTATACTTCCAAAAGAAACTATATAAATCATTGAATGTACCAGTAGATAGATTAGAATCAGAAAATGGTTTTAGTTTAGGTAGATCAACTGAAATTTCAAGGGATGAAGTTAAGTTTCAGAAGTTTATTAATAGATTACGCAAGAAGTTTTCTTGGTTATTACTTGATTTACTGAAAACCCAATTATTACTTAAGGGTATTATTACTGAGAGTGATTGGTATGATTTCAGAGAGAATATTGTTGTTGATTATATTAAAGACTCTTATTTCTCAGAACTTAAAGAAAATGAGATCATAAGAGAACGAGTTGGATTATTAACCGAACTTGATCAATATGTTGGTGATTATTATTCTAAAGATTGGATTCGTAAAAACGTTTTAATGTTATCAGAAGATGATATTAAACAAATGTCTGATGAAATCGATGAAGAAAGAAAATCGGGTGATATTCCAGATGAAGATGACATATAATATCTTGAAATATTAAATGTTATAAATATAATAATATAGGAATAAACATGAATAATATAAAAGATTTAATAGATAATATATCAGTGGGTGATAATACAAAGACTGTTGATATGTTTAATAGTACAATGAAATCCAGAATTATGGATGCCATTGAAACTCGTAAAGTTGAACTTGGCAATTCAGTATACAACAGAGAACCTGACAATGAAGACATTTAAAGAACTAAGAGAGTTTGTTGATATTCAAGAATCTGTTAAAAGTTATACTGTAGGCAAACATAAAATAACTATTGATAAGAACGGATCTAAATTCTCTGCTAGTATTGATGGGGAATTATTAGATTCAAGTTTTAAATCAGAAAAGGATGCTGTAACTTCAGTATCTGAGTTTATTGATTTAATGAAACTTTAAAGGAAATAAAATGTATCTTATTACAGAACATCTTGAATCTAATTTAGACTATATAACCGAAGAAAAGAACGGTAAGAAGAGTGTTGTCATTGAAGGTATCTTCATGCAAGCAGAATCTAAAAACCGTAACGGTAGAGTTTATCCGCGTCCAGTCATGGAAAGAGCAGTAGATAAATATGTTACAGAACAAGTTGTAAAAGGTCGTGCGGTTGGTGAGTTAAATCATCCGGATGGTCCATCTATTAATTTAGATAAAGTTTCACACAGGATTACCGAACTTAATTGGGATGGTAATAATGTTAATGGAAAAGCACTTATATTAGATACTCCTATGGGTCAGATCGTAAAGGGTTTGGTTGAAGGTGGTGTCCAACTAGGTGTTTCAAGTCGTGGTATGGGAAGTCTTGTTACTAGAAATGGTGTGAATATGGTTGGAGATGATTTTCATCTTTCAACTATTGACATTGTTCAAGATCCGTCAGCACCAGAAGCCTTTGTTAATGGGATTATGGAAGGTGTCGATTGGATTTGGGATAATGGTATACTAAAGCAACAAGATATTGAAAAATATGGGACTGAAATCAAGAAAGCATCTAAAAAACATCTAGCGGAAGCACAGATGTTGGTGTGGAAAGATTTCCTCTCAAAACTTTAACTCTAGATTATTAAAGGAATCTATTATGTCTGAGAAGACCAAAAACGAAGAGTTGGATCTTATTGAAGATATTACTGAAGTAGAACTCCAAGATGAAATCCTTGTTGAAACCGTTGAAGTTACGACAGAGGAAATCGTTGAGGAAGTTGCTGTAGAAAAACCTGCTACTAAAGCAGGGTTATTAGCATCTATCTACGAAGAAATGTCTAAATTGGATAAAACCAAATTAGCAAAAGCCTATGAATCTATTCTTGGCGAAAAAGTCGAAATCGATGACGAAGATGAAGAATCTGATGAGGAAGAATCAAAAGAATCTGATGAGGAAGACGAAGACGATGAAAAAGTAGTTGTAGAGAAAAAGAAAAAGGGTAAAGTTAAAGAATCTTATGATTTTAAAGACGACCTTGACGCTTTAGTAATTGCAGATTCTACTCTTTCTGAAGAGTTCCAAGAGAAAGCTGGAACAATCTTTGAAACTGCTGTTAAGTCTAAAATCACTTCAGAGATCGAAAGATTAGAAGAAGAGTATGCTGTTCAACTTCAAGAAGAAAGTGAAGTTATCAAAGAAGGACTTGTAGAAAAAGTAGATGGTTACTTGAACTATGTAGTCGAATCTTGGATGGAAGATAACAAACTTGCAATTGAAGCTGGTATCAGAACTGAAATTTCTGAATCATTTATGCAATCATTGAAAGGTTTATTTACAGAACATTATATTGATGTTCCTGAATCTAAAGTCGATCTGGTTGATGATTTAGTTGAAGAAGTAACTTCTTTAGAAGAGCAAGTTAATAATATGGTTGGCGATAACATTAAATTGACAGAATCTGTTCAATTGTTAAAACGCGAAATGATTATTGATGAAGCTGCTAAAGATCTAGCAGGTACTCAATCAGAGAAATTAAAAGGTCTTGTAGAAGATCTTGAGTTCGAAGACGAGAAAACTTTTATTAAGAAAGTTTTTACTGTCAAAGAATCTTATTTTTCTGACAAACTAAGCGATTTCGATGTTGAAAAAGCTGAAATGGAAAATGGAAGTCTTGCTGAATCAGTACAACTATCATCTTCAATGGAAAAGTACTCTTCAGTACTTTCTAAAACACTTAAATAACAACAAACCCTAGGAGATTCAAAAATGTTTAATTCAGAAACCGTACAAAGTAAATGGCAGCCAATTTTAGAACACGCTGCAATTCCTGAAATTACAGATACATACCGTAAATCGGTAACTGCTGTATTATTAGAAAACCAAGAAAAAGCAATGACAGAAGAACGTTCTGCAATGGGTTTCATTAATGAAACTGCTGCTAACGCTACTAATGCTGGTGCTGCTCCAATGGCTAACTGGGATCCAGTTCTGATCTCTTTAGTTAGACGTTCTATGCCTAACCTTATGGCGTATGATGTTGCTGGTGTTCAACCAATGACAGGACCAACTGGTCTTATCTTCGCTATGAAATCTAACTATTCTACTCAAGGTGGAACAGAAGCACTTCAAGATGAAGCAAATACTGCTTTCTCTGGTGCTGGTACTCACGGTGGTGATTCTAGTTCTTTAGTTGGTGCTGGTGTAGATACTACTCCTGCTGATACTATCGAAGATTCATTTGCAATCGGTTCTGGTATGACTACTGCTCAATCTGAAGCATTAGGAAACACTGGTGCAGCATTTGGCGAAATGGCTTTCTCAATTGAGAAAACTTCTGTTACTGCTAAAACTCGTGCATTGAAAGCTAACTACACAATGGAATTAGCACAAGATCTTAAAGCAGTTCATGGATTAGATGCTGAAACTGAACTTGCTAACATCTTATCTGCTGAAATTCTTGCAGAGATCAATAGAGAAGTTATTAGAACTATCAACGTTAAAGCAAAATTAGGAGCACAGTCTAGTAATGTTGCTTCTGCTGGTACTTTTGATGTTTCTACTGATGCTGATGGTCGTTGGTCTGTTGAGAAATTCAAAGGTCTTATCATTCAAATTGAACGTGAAGCAAATGCTATCGCTAAAGATACAAGACGTGGAAAAGGTAATTTCATTATCTGTTCTTCTGATGTTGCTTCTGCTTTAACTGCTGCTGGTATGTTAGATTATACTCCTGCACTTTCTGCAAAATTGAATGTTGATGATACTGGTTCTACATTTGCTGGTGTTCTTAATGGTAGTATGAAAGTTTATATCGATCCTTATGCAACTCAAGACTACGTAACTGTCGGTTACCGTGGTACTAACCCTTATGATGCTGGTATGTTCTATGCACCATATGTTCCTTTAACTATGGTTCGTGCTGTTGGCGAAAATGACTTTCAACCTCGTATCGGATTCAAAACTCGTTACGGTATGGTTGCTAACCCATATGCTACTGGTGCAAGTGCAAGCGAAACTGGTACTAACCGTGCTAACCAATACTACCGTATCTTTGCTGTTGCAAATATCTTAGTATAGTTTGAAATTTACAAGGATGTAAGTTAAAAGGGGACTTAATTGTCCCCTTTTTTTTGTCTTATAAATACTACTATATTATCAATGTAGAGATTTATTATGCCATACGACCTTAATGTTAATTTCAAAAACGAAAGAACATCTATTCTTAGTGAAGATTTATCTTTATTAAATCCAACAGGGTTTAGACTTACTATTGATTCACTCAAATATCCTAATGCACAATTTATGGTTCAGCAAGTCGAACTACCTGAATTGTCAGTCACATCACAAACATTTAGTACACCACTTAGAGATATAAGTATGTCTGGTGGTAAAGTTGTCTATAGTCCTTTGACTTTGACTTTTTTAATAGATGAAGAACTCTCTAACTATCAAGAAATACATGATTGGTTGTTTGGTCTAGTATCAGAACAAGATAGTAGATCTGTAAAGAAATCTAGAGATCTTACTCTATTAGTTCTATCATCTTCTAATAATGTTATTAAACAAATTCAATTTATCGATGCCTTTCCAACATCCCTTGGATCATTACCATTCGATATTACACAAACTGATGTAGAATACTTAACCGCAACAGTGTCTTTCGATTATTCGTATTTTAAATTCTTATAGATATTCTTTTATTATGATGGAGGTTTTATTATGTTACAACTAGAAAATATACTTGAATTGTGGAACAAAGATTGTCAAATAGATAGACTGAAATTAGATGATGCTTCACTTGAAACACCTAAACTTCATTCCAAATATCTTCAACTTTATGCTATTGTTAAACTACAACACAAGAAATTAGACCTCAAATATAAAACACTACTTAAACATAAATTCTTATGGTATAATGGTAAATTGTCAAGATCACAAATGGATGATCTTGGTTGGGGGTATGATGCACTAAATGGTCTGAAAATCCTTAAAGGTGATATGGATAAATACTACGACTCCGATGTAGACATTCAAACAATGCAACTTCAATTGTTCGAACTAAAAACTGTTTTAGATACACTCGAAGAAATTATTAATAATGTTAAATGGAGACATTCAACAATTAAGAATGCCCTCGATTTTCGTAGATTTGAATCTGGTGCTTAATATATAATCAAGGTGAAGTAATGGAAATCATTAAAATTCGTAATAAAAATCATGCATTCCTACAGATAGAGTGCGATTACGGCATCGCTCAGGAACTATGTGACTTTTTCACATTCTACGTTCCTGGTTATAAGTTCATACCCGCATATAAGAATAAAATGTGGGATGGTAAGATTCGATTATTCGATATTAGATCTCATGAACTACCCTCTGGACTATTCCAATATGTAAAAGAATTCGCTAGTACTCCTGGTAGAGATTATGTAATAGAATTGGAACACTGTAACTACTACGGTATCCCTGATTCTAAACCTGTTATTGATATGAACTTTATATCATCTCTAACATTATCCTCAGGTGGCAAAGAAATTGTTCCAAGAGATTATCAATTAGAAGCAATACATCATGGTCTTTGTAATAAAAAAGCACTACTAATATCACCAACAGCATCTGGTAAATCTCTAATAATCTATATCTTATTACGTTATTACCTTGCTAACCACTCAAAGAAAATACTAATAATTGTACCAACCACTTCTCTAGTGGAACAGTTATATAAAGATTTTGAGGATTATTCACAGTATGATGATAACTTTGATGCGGAATCTATGTGTCATAAAATCTATTCAGGTAAAGCAAAGATATTTGATCAGAGAGTAACTTTATCAACTTGGCAATCTGTTTATAAATTACATGGACAATGGTTTGAACCTTATGGCATGGTGCTTGGTGATGAAGCACATAACTTTAAAGCAAAATCTTTAACTTCTATTCTTACTAAATGTAAAGAAGCGGAATATCGTTTTGGTACTACTGGTACTCTGGATGGTACAACAACTCATAAACTTGTATTAGAAGGTGGTTTCGGTCCTGCTTATTATGTGACTACTACTAAAAAATTAATGGATTCTGGTTCACTTGCTCAATTAGATATCTCTGTATTATTATTGAAATATCCAGAAGTGGAATGCAAGTTAGTTAATAAAGCAAAGTATCCAGAAGAAGTAGATTATATTGTTAGACATGAACGAAGAAATCAATTCATCTCTAAATTAGCATTAGATCAAGATGGTAATACTTTAGTTTTATACCAATATGTCGAGAAACATGGTAAACCTTTGTATGATATTATTAAGAGTTTAGCACATACAAGAAGAAAAGTATTCTTTGTATCGGGTGGTACTGATGTCGAAACTAGAGAACAAACTAGAACTATTGTAGAAACTGAAAAGAATGCTATTATTGTTGCTTCACTTGGAACGTTCTCTACTGGTATCAATATAAAGAACTTACATAATATCATCTTTGCTTCTCCTTCTAAATCACAGATTAAAGTGCTACAATCTATTGGTCGTGGTCTAAGAAAATCTGATGATGGTCGAGAAACCCGATTGTTCGATATTGCTGATGATTTGCATTATAGAAAGAATAAGAATTTTACTTTGCTACATGCCAGTGAAAGAATCAAAATATATACTAGAGAGAAGTTCAAATACAAAATATATGAGGTTTCCATATGAGTGAATTAGAAGTTGATATAAGGCATATTAAATTGGTGACTGGTGAAGAAGTTATCTCTTTGGTACTTGAAGTAACAGAAGGAGGTGTAATGGTTCTTTCATCACCATTACAATTGCATATCATAAAGAAAGAAGATATATATGGTTACACTTTTAGTCCTTTTATGCCACTTGGTGTTGATGGTGAAGTATTAGTATTAGTATCCAATATTGTTGCTTTTACTTATGTTACTGATGATATACGGGATGAATATATAAATGCTTCTGAAACACACAATGAAGAAACATCAATAGATGAACTATTAGTAAATGAAATGCCTTTTACCTCTACACTACATTAATAACCCTATCCCAATTTTCCCCGGTGACAGATTTATTATACTACATTTTATCATAAATGTCAAGCCCCTCCCCAATATAAAATAACCCTTTACTTTTCTATGAAAATGTAGTATAATAATTATATTATTAAAAGTAAAGGAGAGTATGCTCAATGAAACCACAAGATAAACCACACTACGTAAACAATAAAATATTTAGTAATGCGGTTGTTGATTATGTGAGGTCTGTTAACAAAGCAACCGAAGATGATCAACCAATCCCTGTAGTGACTGACTACATTGCTATGTCATTCCTAAAAATATCTGAAGGTCTAAGTCACAAATCAAACTTTATTCGATACACCTATAGAGATGAAATGGTGATGGACGGTGTTGAAAACTGTTTACGTGCTATCATGAACTATAATATTGAAACAGCGACTAGAACTGGATTACCTAACGCATTCTCTTATTTCACACAGATATGCTTCTATGCTTTCCTAAGAAGACTTGCTAAAGAAAAGAAACAGCAAGATATTAAATACAAATGGATTGATAATATTGATATAAATGACCTTGTTTCCTATGTAACTGAAGTCGAAGCATTAGATATGAACTCTGAAGTTTCCTTTGTAGAACAACTAAAAGAAAGAATCACTCTTGTAAAAGATAAAGATGAAAAAGTAAAGGAACTAATCAAAGAGAAAGAAGTAAAAACAAAGGCACTTGAATTCTTTATGGATGATATATGAAAGTAGCAATATTAAACGATACACATGCGGGAGTCAGGAACTCTTCGGATATTTTTATAAATTATCAAGAAAGGTTCTACTCTGAAGTATTTTTTCCTTACCTAAAGGAAAATAATATTACACAGATATTACATCTTGGTGACTATTACGAACACAGGAAGTACATCAACTTTAAAGCACTCAATGCTAATAGAAAACACTTCCTTGATAAACTGAAACTTAATGGTTTACATATGGATATTATTCCAGGAAACCATGATGTGTTCTATAAGAATACTAATGAACTTTGTTCCCTTAAAGAATTGCTTGGATATTATACTGGTAATGTAAATATTATCATGAACCCAACGGTTCTTAAATATGGTAAAACCTCTGTTGCTGCTTTACCTTGGATTAATTCTGAGAACTATTCTAAATCTATTGAGTTTGTTAATAATTGTAAAGCAACTATACTGGCGGGACATCTTGAACTTGTTGGGTTTGAAATGATGAAAGGTGTTATCAATGCACATGGTATGGATACAACAAACTTTAAACGATTTGATAAGGTTATATCAGGACATTTCCATACAAAATCTTCTATCGATAATATACACTATCTTGGTTCACAAATGGAATTCACTTGGGCAGATGCACATGATCCAAAGTACTTCCATATCCTTGACACCGATACTGATATCATAGAGAAGGTTCTAAACCCTATAACAATGTTTGAGAAAGTTGTATACAATGATGAAGAGTTGTGCTATGATGACTATGATTTTACGAAACTTGATGATAAGTTTGTAAAGGTTTTTGTAGTTAAAAAGAAAGACCCTTATTTCTTTGATAAGTTCATTGATAAAATACAAGATCGAGATATACATGAGTTGAAAATTGCAGAATCCTTTGATGAATTCTTGGGTGAGAATGTTGATGATGAAGGTGTACTAGTAGAAGACACCACAGAATTATTAGATTCTTATGTTGATGGAGTTGAAACTGAATTGGACAAACCAAGGATTAAACACTTGATGCAAAGTTTACTAGTTGAAGCACAGTCGATGGACATTTTATGATCACATTTAAAACCCTAACCTATAGTAATTTTTTATCTACAGGAACTAAAAGCACTACTATACTATTAAACAAATCACCATCTACTCTTATTATAGGACAGAATGGTTCTGGTAAGAGTACTATCCTAGATGCTCTATCATTTGCGTTGTTTGGGAAAGCCCATAGATCTATTACTAAAGGTCAACTAATCAATTCAATTAACAATAAGAATTGTGTGGTCACTGTAGAGTTCTCTATAGGAAAACATGAGTTCAAGATTGTAAGAGGTATAAAGCCTAATATATTTGAGATATGGCAAAACGATGTTATGATCAACCAAAGTTCTGCTGCTAAGGATTATCAGAAATACCTTGAGCAGAATATATTGAAATTGAATCATAAATCATTCCATCAAATTGTGGTATTAGGATCTTCTTCATTTATACCATTTATGAAGTTGTCTACAAACCACCGTAGAGAAGTCATTGAGGATTTACTGGATATACAAGTGTTCTCTAAAATGAACCAGATCCTTAAAGAAAAAGATGGTAAGATAAAGGAACATCTATTCAATGCCACACACCACACCGATAGATTAAAAGAGAAAATTGTTTCACAGAAGAAATATATTAAAGATATTGCTGAAATCTCGGATGATCAAATTAACTCTAAGAAAAAAGATATTGATAAGACATTAGAAACTATAGTGTCTTATAGAACTGACAATGAAACTCATCACACCTTTATATCAGAGAATGCCCATAACATTCAAAGTGAACTTAGTGAAATCACTAAGAAGAAACAATCACTAACCAATTTCATGGGTCAGTTTAATACACAGATAGCACAAGTGGTAAAGGAGTCAAAGTTCTATAGTGAGAATGATACTTGTCCTACTTGTTCACAGGATATTGATAGTATATTAAAGGATGTTAAATTAGATAAAGCAAAAACCAGAGCAGTACAATTAAATGAAGGTATCTCTAAAATCATTGATGAAGAAGTTACAATAGATTCACTGATAAAAGATCTAACCACACAATCTAATAGTATTATTAATAAACAAAGTGTTATTGACAGCAATAATAAGTCTATTAATTTACTATTGAATAACATCAAGTCTTATGAAAAGGACATTAATAGTATAACAGAAAAGAGTGGTGATTTATCTGAATCTAATGCGGAACTAGTTTCACTAATAAATCAACTTGATGTTAATAGTAATGAGAAGAGTAGACTTACAGATGAACGGGTTTATAATTCTGTTGCTGCTGAAATGTTAAAAGATACTGGTATCAAAACTAAGGTTATTAAACAGTACCTACCTGTAATGAATAGTCTTATAAATAAGTATCTCCAAGTGATGGATTTCTTTGTATTGTTTCATTTAGATGAAGGGTTCAATGAAACCATTAAAAGTAGGCATAGGGATGCTTTTAACTATTCATCATTCTCTGAAGGGGAAAAATCAAGAATAGATTTGGCTTTATTATTTACATGGAGACAAATTGCACGAATGAAGAATTCTGCCGCAACTAATCTATTGATATTAGATGAAACCTTTGATAGTTCTTTAGATAATGATGGAGTTGAAACTCTTATGAAAATCTTAGATACCCTTGAAACTGATACCAATGTGTTTGTTATTAGTCATAAGGGTGATATGTTAGACGGGAAATTTAGATCAAAGATAGAGTTTGTTAAGGATCATAACTTTTCAAATATAAAATAAAAGTGTTGACAAAGAAGTCAGTACAGGGTATAATTAGTCATAGTTTAAATAATAGAGGAAGAAATGAAAGGTTCAGTAGTAGTAGCAGTAATGGCAGCAACTATCATATGTTCGACAGCAAATGCTGATACATATGATATTCGATACGAAAAAGAGGTTAATAGAAGAGCTTTGAATTCCAGAGTAGCAATACAAAACCATTACGATCAACAACAACAGAAACGATTTATACAGGAATCGGATGCAAAGAAAAGGAGGAGACTTAGTTGGGGATTTACACTCGAACAACAAAACAATAAATATAAGTATACTGGGTGGTGAAAAATAAAGGTTGACAATGATGTCAAATTGAGTTATACTAACTTATACTAATAAATTATAGAGGTTATACAATGAACATCAAAGATGTTACATCATACACCAAAGAAGGAATTTACTCTGTTTACATATGGACAGATGAGTTTGTTGAAGTTGCATTCCGTAAAGATGATGCTATACCAGGACAAGATGATCTAATTGCTAAAGTTTGTTATGAGATCAACCATAGTACCTTAGCAGTGACCTATACAGAGACTTCTCCACTTTACATATTAAAAGAGAAGAAACTCCGTGATATTTTATTTTTACCGGACAACGGTATCTATCCAGATGCCCTTGAACTAGAAGAAGAACTGGAAGATATGTGTATATTAATTAGTCAAGTGATTGCCTAAACAAAGTTAATATATGAGTTATAATTAGTAATACTTTGAAAATATTTAATTGGAATATAAATGAAAAATTATAAAATTAAGTTTAATCTATACGAACAGTTCTTTGCTAACGCTAATAATACTCTAAGTGAGTTATTCTTTGCAGAATCTATTGAAGCAGCATCTTTGATGTGCTTTAGGAAATATGCTACTGGTGTTGTTGTTGATATTTTAGCAATCTCCGAGGCGTGATAAATGAAACTATTCAGAATAATACCAAAAACATTCACAAGATTGCTTGATGGATGGTGTAGATTTGATACACCACCAAAAGATATTGTGACTAATATTAAAAGTAAATCTGATGACGAGTTGATACTTTTATATTCACAACATAGGATTTATGATAGATTCTATTCAACACCCTCTGGATTAATCTTTAGCGTCACACTAAGAGAGATTAAAAAAAGAGGATTACTTCGAATGAATAATTTATAGTTGACATCTAAGACTAGTTAAGGTATAATAAGTCTTACTTTTAGGAAATATAGGAAATATATATATTACAATGATTGAAATGAAAAATAAAGTAATATTGGTAGACTGTGATGGTGTTTTACTTGATTGGGAACGTGACTTTGAAGAATGGATGACGGAACATGGTTTCACCGTTGTTGAGAATTCTGAATATCTCTATAAAGTAAATGAACAATACAATATCCCAAGAAAAGAGGGTAAATTTCTAGTACGAATGTTTAATGAATCTGCTAGAATGAAAAATCTACCTCCTTTATGGGATGCTATTAAGTATATTAAGAAACTCCATGAAGAACATGGTTATGTGTTTCATGTAATCACATCAATGACATCTAACGTAAATGCTCAAGAACTTAGAACACAAAACCTAAAGGCATTATTTGGTGAAACAGCAATTGAAAAGTTTACTTACCTTGATACTGGTGCAGATAAAGATGAAGCATTATCCGTATACAAAGACTCTAATCTCTATTGGATTGAAGATAAACCAGAGAATGCCGAGGTTGGTTTAGAGTTAGGTCTGGATTCTCTATTGATGTCTCATTCACATAATTATGAATATAAAGGTGGTGCTAAAGTGGTGTATAATTGGGAAGATGTTTATAAGTTAGTGATAGGAGATAAATGATGAGCGGTGGTTTTTTTGATTATGAACAATATAAAATTAGTGAAATTGCTGATCAGGTTGAGCAATTGATTCGGGATAATAATGTAGAGGATGAATATGGTGACGTGTACAGTTATGATGATGAAGTTATAGATAATATAAAAATCGGATTAAACCATTTACAACTTGCTTCAATTTATGCACAACGAATCGATTGGTTCGTTAGTGGTGATGATGGTAAAGAATCGTTTTTAGAAAGACTGGAAGAGGACTTGGGTAATTATGACTTACGGTGAAGCAGTAGAAGAAATGAACAAAGGGAATGGTGTGAAATTGCCTGAGTGGTCTGGTCATTGGTTTAAGGAGGATGGTATAGTAAAGGTTAGTTTGTCCGATGGTGGAGTTCTTAAAACGCCAAGTTTTCAACAATATATTTTTAGAACTGATTGGGAAATTGCATGATTAACTACAGATATAATGAAGATGAAATCCTTGATGATATTAAGCACTATATAGATGCTACATATTCTCAACATTATTCAAGGAATAAGTTCCAAGCATCAGAATTCATTATTGATTCTGGACATGGGATGGGGTTTTTCGTTGGTAATATATTGAAGTATGCCCAAAGATACGGAAAGAAGAATGGGTCAAATCGGGATGATCTGATGAAGACTTTACATTATACTATCATGGCAATTCATCAACACGATCTTAATGATGATGATGACTTGACAAATAGTTAAAAGTGTAGTATAATAGTTTTTTATAATTAAATAAGGTGAATAATATAATGAAATTTACAGAAGAAACATTAGCAGTATTAAAGAACTTTGGTTCTATCAATTCGAACATTGTTTTTAATCCAGGCAATACAATCAAAACTATGTCTGAAGCAAAAACCATTATGGCAACTGCTAAGATTGAACAAGAGATTGAAGCACAATTTGGTATCTATGACCTAAATGAATTCCTTAGTGTTATCCATATGTTTTCTGATCCAGATCTAGTGTTTGATCCTGATATGAAATTTGTACGGGTATCAGAAGGTAGACGTTCAGTAAAATACTTCTTTGCAAGTCCATCAATCCTTACAACACCCACCAAAGAAATTGTGATGCCTCCTGTTGATGTCACCTTTGTATTGACTGCTGATGATATGTCTAATATCCGAACTGCATGTTCTACTCTAGGTGTAACTGATGTGGTGCTTACTTGTACACCAGGTGATATCCCTAAACTTGTCGTTACTGACACCAAAGATGTAACATCAAACTCCTTTGATATTGAAGTACAGAATATGGAAGTATCCGATGTTACTTGTAAACTAATTTTCAATATAAATAATTTTAAATTCATTCAAGATGATTATGAAGTATCAATATCATCAAAACTTATTTCTAAGTTCAAAACATTAAATTCTGATATGGAATATTTTGTTGCCTTAGAAAAGAATTCAACCTACGGAGTATAGCATGACAGAAGAAGTACAACAACCTGCTGGATTATCATTACAAGATCTACAAACTGTGTTGTCCATTATCAATATCACTACTGAACGTGGTGCATTTAAACCCAACGAATTAACTGCTGTTGGCACATTATATGATAAGTTTTCAGCATTCGTTGAAGCAGCAAGAGTAGAATCCGAAGGTGTTGATGGTCCACCTGAAGAAGAAGAAGATCGTGTAGATGCCACTGAGTTAGTCTAAACAAAGAAACACTTGACTTGATATACAATATAATGTATACTATTAATTTATAATGAAAGAGGTTATTTGAAAATGAGCAATGAGTTTTTATATGTTGAAAAATACCGACCTAGGACTGTAGAAGATTGCATTCTACCAAAACCTATTAAGAAAGTATTTAAAGAGATCGTTAAGTCAGGTGAAATCCCTAATATGTTATTTACTGGTTCTGCTGGTGTTGGTAAAACGACTATAGCAAAAGCATTGTGTAACGAATTAGGGTTAGACTACATTTTGATAAATGGATCAGATGAAGGACGAAAGATTGATACTGTTCGTGACAAGATCAGATCTTTTGCTTCATCTGTTTCTTTACAAGGTGGTTATAAAGTAGTAATTCTAGATGAAGCAGATTATCTTAATGCAGATTCTGTTCAACCTGCATTAAGAGGTTTCATTGAGGAATTCTCTAATAACTGTAGATTTATCTTAACTTGTAACTTTAAGAATAAAATCATTGCACCATTACATTCAAGATGTTCTGTATATGAATTTAGTATATCCAATAAAGATAAACCTGAACTTGCTGGACAATTCTTCAAACGGGTAACTCAAATCTTGAAAGAAGAAAATGTAGAATTTGTACCCGAAGTTGTGGCACAAGTTATTACAAAGTATTTTCCTGATTGGAGAAGAGTATTAAATGAACTACAGAGATATGCTATAACAGGAAAGATTGATGCAGGATTACTGGTCAATCTATCTGATTCAAATATTAAAGATCTAATGAAACATCTTAAAACTAAAGATTTTAAGTCAATGCGTCAATGGGTCGTTAATAATATTGATTCAGAACCTCAAGCAATCTTTCGTAACTTATACGATAACATGATGGAATACATACAACCACAATCTATACCTCAACTGGTATTATTGATTGCTGATTATCAATACAAGAATTCATTCGTTGCTGATCATGAAATCAATTTGGTTGCTTGCATGACTGAAATCATGTCATCTGTAGAGTTCAAGTAATATGAATCCATATGATTTTGTAACGGCTATTAACAAAACCAAAAAAAATCTTATCGTTGATGCGTTAACTGAAAAGGAATATAACTCATTTGTTATAAATCGTTCATTATCGTACTTCAATGATACCATTCTTTATGCCAATGAAATGAATAAATATCACAAACTTGATAATAAACTTCAGTTCGATTTCCTCCTAAATACAATTAGGAAACGGAAAAGGTTCTCTAAATGGGGAAAGGAAACTGAATCTGAAGCATTAGAAGTTGTTATGGAATATTATGGTTATTCTGCTGATAAGGCAAGAAAGGTTATTCCGCTTCTATCAAATAGTCAAATTGATGAATTGAAATTAAGGATATTTAAAGGTGGAAAATAATAATACAGAAGTACAGGATTGGACTCCAGAGATGATGCTGGAAATCACTTTGAATGAACCAGATGATTTTTTGAAAGTTAGAGAAACTTTAACACGTATTGGTGTTGCTTCAAGAAGAGATAAAATCTTATATCAGTCTTGTCATATTTTACATAAGCAAGGTAGATATTTCATTGTTCATTTTAAAGAATTGTTTATTTTAGATGCTAAACCATCTAATCTATCCGTGAATGATTTACAAAGACGTAACACAGTTGCTACACTATTATCAGATTGGGGTTTGATTTCTATGGTAAACCCTGCCACTGCTACTGATGTTGCACCTCTAAGACAAATCAAAGTAATATCACATAAAGAAAAATCTGAATGGGAACTAAGTCCAAAATATAATATAGGAACTGTTCATTAATTATGAAACGTATAATACATATCAACCAACATGTGATAAAATCTAATAATAACAGGGATCAAAATAATCCTGTCATTACCTGTAAAACATATAAAGATAATATATATGGGTATGAAGCAGATTTTATTAATGGGAAAGTTGTTTATAGTAAAGATAAACCACTTTCTTGTGGTGCTAGAGTCTGGATAGAAACTAATGATCCTGTTAAGGTTTTAACTGAAACCGGTTGGGTTACTTTGTAATAAAACTACAATAGTTTCAACATGTTATATATTATAATCGTTTAAAATGCATTATAACTAGAACTAATAGGTATCATTGCATCAATAACAATATTAAGTGAAAATAGCACTATTATTCATGTTAGTAATCAATGACTTATAAAGGTTAAAATCGTTTAAATGTGGGTACGGTATGAGAAGTGTAAAAATATTACTAGGATTAATGATAGTTATGAAACTAGTGATAAATCCTTTGGCATTTGCTAAAGAGAAAGTTGCTGCTATATATGACTACAAAATCACAAGAGTAATTGATGGAGATACTGTTGCATTTGAAGCAAACTTTCTACCCGCACCATTGAAACAAGAATTATCGATTCGAGTGTTTGGTGTTGATACTCCTGAAAAGAGTTGGAGAGCAGAATGCGAAACCGAAGCACGGCATGGTGAAGAAGCAAGCAACTTCACTAAAAAAATGATCAAAGAAAGTAAAGTTCAACGAGTCGCTATTATAAAATGGGATAAATATGGAGGACGAGTTTTGGGTGATATCCTCCTAGATGGTAAAAGTCTTAGAATGATGTTACTAGAAAAAGGTTATGCTCGTGAATATTATGGCAAGAAAAAAGAATCTTGGTGTGATTTAAATAACCCTTAACAACTGATATGATCTATATTATAATAACGGACTTCTAAAAGTCCAATTTTAAACTAAAATCGAGAACATTAAGAATGAAAATATTACACGTAACACTACTACTTGCACTATCAATAGCATCTGCTAGTGCTAACCATACCAAAGTTAACCACTACACAACTGGATCGGGTTTTGTAAGTCCAGACTCTGAGTCTCAATATTATTGGGAATACAGATGCAACAATGTAGACAGTCTAACGGGTGTTTACTTTACATCGATAGAAAGTGAGATTGACACTAACCGAGCATATCTGCTTGATGATTGTGCATTGATGGTATTAGTGGATGAGTCCCTTGATGCTATAGGTGTACAAGGTTTAGTGGATATTACACTAGAGTTAGTTGATCCTGCTCCTGCTGTATATTTCAGACAAGTGCCTCTAGTATACTGTGATGGTTTCGGTCCTGCTATTGCTGGATGTGTTTCAAAATAATTCATTTATTTGAAAAATGAAGGTTGACAAGGAAGTCAACACCATGCTATAATGAATCTTACTTTAAAAATTAAAAAGGAACAATAATGTTGTACAAAGAAACAATTAAAACTCTAAAAGAGGCTAAAACTCCAGATCTTAGTTCTGTGAAATCTGCTTATTATGATTCTTCTGGTATGTTCAGTATCATTTCAGCATTAGAAGAGTTAAGTGACGAAGATCTTGCTTCTTCTAAAATTGATAAATCTAAAGAACTTAAAATATGGAAACAGATACTAAAACTTGAAAAACAATCTGAGTTAGGAAAATATCTATAGAAAACTGAAATGTTTAAATATTTACTACTACTACTTTCTTCGATATCAATTATTACTTGGATAGTGACAATTTTTAAAAATATTCTAAAAATAAGTGTTGACATCTAGCACTAGATAAGGTATAATTAGTCTTACTTTTGAGAAATACAGGAAATATATTATGAAATTAGTAAATGCAGAAAAGATTGATGAGAACGGTGTAATAACGTTTAAAGTATACCTTCCAGAAGATGAGAAGGTATACTTCTCTGATTATACTTTAAAAAATGCAAAACGTAAATGTGTTACATATCTTAAAGAACGAGGATATAAATTGAATACAATATCATCCTTTTCATTTTCTTGTTAATCATGATGAAATTTAGATATAAAGTTTTTATTAATGGGGTTTGTCAGGCATACTTTTGTAACGGCCATGATGCCAGTAAATGGGTCATGAAAACTCGAAGTATGTTTGATTTAACTTGTAATAGAATTTATTTGGAGGCTATATGATGAAAACACTTACAATACTTATGTTGATATTTTCTACTAATGTTCTAGCACACCATGAACATTACACTGAAAGTCAATATATGGTTAATAAAAATTGGAATGAATATTTGATACGAAAGCAACATAATAATCATCATAATCATAGACATGTTGTGAGGTATAATTATAATGGAAATTATCATAGAAATTATCATAGACGACATAACCCACATTATCATGATACTGTTGGATCGATAATAGTTGATATTTTACTAAGAAATTAATCTGATATAAATAAACTTGAATCGCAGATTGTCTGGATTCATTTTACTATAACCCTTGCTTAATACTAGGAGGTCATTTTATGACACAATTAAACACAATGTTCCCACGTTCATCTTTTGTTGGTTTGGATAGTCTTTTATCAGATATGCAAGCAATTACAAGAAGTTCCGAAAATCATTACCCACCACATAATCTTAAAAAGATATCTGAAACAAAATATAAGATTGAACTTGCTGTTGCAGGATTTAATCAAGACGAACTGTCTATATCTGTTGAAGATCGTACCCTCACTATCTCTGGCGATTCAGATAAATCAAATGATGAATCGTTTGAATATATCCACCGAGGTATCTCTACTAAGAAATTTAATAAGAAATTCAGACTTTCCGACTATGTTGAAGTATCGGAGGCTGATATTATTGATGGTATTTTAATTATTACCTTAGATGTTATTGTTCCTGAAGAAATGCAACCCAAATCTATCCCTATTGGTAAAGCACAGTTCTTAACCGAATCTAAATAAAACCAATTTATAGATAGATAAAATACTACCTCGAAGGGAAGAGCAATCTTCCCTTTTTTTATGAATTAACCTTTAAAATTAAATTATGATAAAAATACTAAGATTACTAAGTCACGAAGAAATCCTTTGTGAAGCAACTGAAACAGACACTGGATGGATAATTAAAGAACCTATGCTTATTGTTCCATCAGAAAATGGAATTGGTTTAATGGCATTCATGCCCTATTCCACCATTGAAAATGATGACACGGAAATCAAAAAAGAGCATGTTCTATTTGTCACAACAGCAGTTGAGGGATTAGTCGAAAAATATAAATCACTCTTCTCTAAAATCTATGCACCAACTCCAAGTATTATTGTGTAAAGAACTAATGTAAAACGGTGTACATTCCTTTTGTACACCTGTTGACATACAATAAAATGTATGTTATAATACCTATATTATGAACAAGTGAGGAATCAATGCAGAATACTTTCTATACCAATGTCAGTCGTTACGGCAATCAACTACTCTATCGTGGATACAAAGACGGTTATAAATTTCAAGACAGAATAAAGTTTGCTCCGGTAATGTATCAAAAAGATCCTGATGGTACTGCTGTTGCATTTGATGGTACAAAGGTTATGCCTATACAATTCCATTCCATGAGAGAAGTCAAAGATTATAAAGATCGGTGGGATGGTGTTTCTGGTGCTGATAATACTCTTTATGGTAACTCTAACTTTATTTCTCAGTTTATTCAAGATAAATTTCCAGATGATATAGAATATAATAGAGATATGATTAATGTATCTACTATTGATATTGAGGTTTATTCTGATGAAGGTTTCCCTAAACCAGAAGATGCTTTATATCCTGTCACGGCAATTACTCTAAAGAACAATATTGATAACATATATTATACTTGGGGTGTGGGGGAATTTGATTCATCTAATTGTGAAAACAAAGTAGTCTATGTGAACTGTAATGATGAAAGAGATTTATTAAGTAAATTCTTAACACATTGGGCATTACCTGATAATTGTCCTGATGTGATTACAGGATGGAATTCTAAGTTCTTTGATATACCTTACCTTGTTAATAGAATATTTCGTATATTAGATGAATCTTATGTTAAGAAGTTATCCCCTTGGGGTTTAGTTTCGCCTCGTACAGTAACAAAGATGAACAAAGAAACCCAATATTTTGATTTGACTGGTGTTAGTCAATTAGATTATCTTGATTTATTTAAGAAACTTGGATATTCCTATGGTGCTCAAGAGTCCTATAAGTTAGATCATATTGCACATACAGTACTTGGAGATCGTAAAATCTCTTTTGATGAATTCACAAATCTACAAGGGTTATATCTCAATAACTATCAAAGGTTCATTGAATATAACATTAAAGATGTAGAACTTGTGGATAGACTTGAAGATAAGTTGGGATTAATTACCCTTGCATTTACTATGGCATATCGTGGTGGTGTAAATTACATTGATATCTTAGGTACCACTGGAATCTGGGAATCCATTATATATCGTGACATCTCTAAGAAAGGTATTATATCTCAACCGACTAAAGATAATATCAAGAAGGATTATCCAGGTGGTTATGTTAAATCGCCAATGGTTGGATTACATGAATGGGTTGTATCATTCGATTTAAACTCACTCTATCCAAACATTATTGCACAATGGAATATGTCACCCGAAACTATTGTTGATAATGATAGAAGAGATTTAACACCTGATATGTGTCTTGATGGTGCTTATAATACAAATCCAGATTATACTCTAGCAACTAATGGTGTATATTTTCGTAAAGATAAACAAGGCATTCTACCTAAAATCATTATAGAATATTATGCTGAACGAAAGTTGATCAAGAAAAAGATGTTAGCATCTCAACAAGAAAAGGAAACAATACCCAAAGATAATAAAAAGGAATTGTATCGTGTTGAACGTGATATCTCTATCTATGAGAATCAACAGATGGCAATTAAGATTCTTATGAACTCTCTTTATGGTGCTATCGGTAATAGATATTTCAAGTATTATGATCTAAGAATTGCTGAAGGGATTACGTTAACAGGTCAAATGGTTATTCGATTGGCTGAAAGAGCTGTTAATGCTTTTATGAATAAGATAGTTGGCACTAAAGATGTTGATTATGTTATTGCTATTGACACAGATTCTGTCTATGTAAACTTTGCACCTTTGGTGAAGAAATATGTGGGTGATAACAATCCAGTAGGAGCAATTGATAAAATCTGTAGAGATCAGTTTGAACCTATGTTGCAAAGAACTTATGCTGGATTATTTGAGAAGTTCAATTGTCTTGTACCTAGAATGGAAATGTCAAGAGAAGCAATTGCTGATCGTGGTATCTGGACAGCAAAGAAAAGGTATATATTGAATGTCCATAATAATGAAGGTGTACAATATAAAGAACCTAAGTTAAAGATTATGGGTATTGAAGCAATCAAATCTTCTACACCAGCAGTATGTAGAACTGCTCTAAAAGATCTGTTTAAAGTTATTATCACAGGGTCAGAAGAGAATACTCAGAGCACCATAGCAAAGTTTAAGAATCAATTTTTAACATTCAAACCAGAAGAGATATCATTTCCTAGAGGTGTATCGGATATTACTAAATGGAAAGATTCTGAAGTTATCTATAAGAAAGGAACACCAATTCATGTAAGAGGATCGGTTCTTTATAATCATCATGTTATCGCTAAAGGTTTAAAATCTAAATATCCTTTGATTGGTAATGGTGAAAAAATTAAGTTCTGTTATATGAAAATGCCTAATCCTATTAAGGAAAATGTTATAGCATTTCCTGATTATTTACCACCAGAACTTGGACTGGAGAAGTATATAGACTATGAACTACAATTTGAGAAAACCTTTCTTGCTCCTATTTTACCAATATTAGATGCTGTTGGTTGGAGTGTAGAATCTAGAGTATCACTTGATGACTTCTTTTAAAATAAGTGGAGTAAGGGAATAATGATGAATTTAATACAATAAAAGTGTTGACATCTAAGACTAGTTAAGGTATAATTAGTCTTACTTAATTGAGAAATACAGGAACTATGATATGACAAATATAAATCGACTATCATCAAATCAACTAGTTTCTTATTATTTGATGAGTTCTTATATATATTATGTAGATAATTCACACTTAGAGTCACCTTTAGATGATATTGAATATGATACCTTATGTAAGAGATTATTTGATGAATGGGATAATGTTGACCATCCACATAAGAAGTTAATAGATTTCAATTCATTATCAGCGGGTACAGGATTCTACCTTAAAGATTACCCCACTATTGTAAAGGTAGCATCTGTAGACTGGGTGAAGAGTTATGTGTAGAATAAACTGAACAGGATATAATTATGACAACATGGCGAAAACTAATTAATAGTGCAATGTTACAGAATAAAGATGATGACATCAATGGTAACTATATTTCAACTTTGACCGAGAAAGAATTGGATGTAGAGTTTGATAATGGTTTTGGTGGGGAGGAAGGACAACCCTTTACTACATGGACAACTTGGTTTGTTTATTTCCCCATATGCTATGATGGTTCTGAGTGGTGCGGATCTATTCCAAGAAACCCTCAAGCATCTCCTACATCACATCAAGGCGGTTAAACATGAGCAATAAAAAATACAATTTCAAACCATCACTAGCATTAGCAGAGACACAAGGATTGTCCTCTGATGAATTTGAAACATTATCCGAGTTGTACATTGATATGTCACAAGTGTTTAATGATATGCAAGAATGTGACCCATTAACAGAGGATGGTGTGTCTGCTTTGATAGAGTTTGCAAAGGAGATTAGTGCCATAGAAGTTGAAATGCAATTGCAATGGAAGTTTATCAAAAGATCAGACTTTGATTCTGATGAACAGTTTGATGAACAATGTACTAAATGGATGTCTTACTGGTTTATAGCACCACATTGTGAATGTCCAACTATGGATAATAATGAGCGTGTTGGGACCGGATATTTTATTATGAATGGTGAATGCCCTATTCACGGAGGCGATTAAGGAATGAGAAGTTTATATGAACCAGATAACTGGATAATCTTAGAAGTTGAACATGAAGGCAATACCTTCCATAAAGTTCTTGCTGGATGGAGTGGTGGATATCTTGACGGTGATACTTGGAGATTGAATTCTGGTATTGAAAGAATTGTCACAACTGAACACCATTATGAAATTCACGGGTACTCTGGTTCTGTCTATAAAGTTGGAAAGGGTAGTGAAATTATTCGTTTCAATATCTCAGGTGTTTTGGAGGAATTGATGTCTAGTGGTATAGTTAAGGTAGTGAAAATAGAGGATATATTATGAAAACATACACAACTGAAGTTTATGAAATTAGTGAGTATATGGATTTGAAGTTTAATCTCCCATATGCTATAGTAAAGGAATTAAAATTGGTTGAGGGGGATTCAATAGTTTGGACAGATAATAATGACGGATCGTTTACACTGAGGAAAGAAGAATGAAAGTATTTATGGGGAAACCTAGAAATCATTGGATTTCTCCTTATACAATAAAGGAGAAGTTCTTCTTCTGGAGAAAGGATTATGATGCATTCGAGGATGAACCACCAAAAATCTTAACAGCAACTTGTAATGGGTTAAAATCTGTGTTAGATTTCATTCATCCTGAAATAGAATATATCAAGATAGATGATCATGATGTGTGGTCTGCTGATTATACGTTAGCAAAGATTATTTATCCTATGTTGGTTAAACTCAAAGATAACCATCATGGAGCACCGGCAGTTGATGAGTGTGACGTTCCTGATAGATTGAAATCTATGAATGCTCCTAGGTGTAATGATGCATGGGATACCGATGAGTTCTTCTTTGAACGGTGGGAATGGTGTCTTGATGAAATGATATTTGCTTTTGGATCTAAACTAGATGAAGATGATTGGATGGGGCAATTTACAACTGGTGTCGCTGACTATGTTTGGGTTGATACTGATGAAACGTATGATGGTTCTACGCTTAAAATATTAGATCATGGACCCAAACACACCTTGGAGTATGATTGGGATGGAATCAACAAATACAAGGATAGAATCCAAAACGGATTTAGGTTGTTCGGTAAATATTACTCTTCATTGTGGGATTAATTTAAAATAAGTGTTGACATGGAAGTCGATACATGGGATAATGAGTCATACTTTTGAGAAATTAGAGAAATATATTATGAACCTTTACTGCTTATATACCGAAGACGATAATTATGACCGCACTAATGTTGTCATAGGAATCTGGTCAAAGATGCCGACTAAAGAGGTGTTGCTACAAAAGACAAACATCAACATAACTGAGGAACAAGCAGAACGACTAATGAATATGGAGACAGTCGATGAATCTTTTGGCTGCTACTGGTTCGACATCGAACAAGAGGGTTGGATATGAAAATAACAAAATGTTAATGTCACAAACATATGATTACTAGCATCTACCAAGGATTACTTGGTAGATGGAATACTTTACTTTTCAGGCATAACACCATAAAAAGTAAAGTATTTTAGTTACTTCTTAGATATAAATGCTTGTGTACCATAGAATGCCATAACAATAGCAGCAACTGATACAAAATATGTTGGTGCCATATCACCTAATGTCTTACTTGCTGACTTCAAGTTAACAAAGTCAGCAAGAACAACCGCAAACGGATATAACAACATTCCAAACAAAGCAAACCATGCCATATTTCTTTGAGCATCTTGTTTCTTATCTTCATTCTCAATCTTCTTCATTAACGCAGCTCTTGACATTTCTTCATCACTTATAATCCCATCACCATCACCATCAAACTGATTATATGTTGAATCTTCTTGTAATACTTTATGTGCCATTTAATTATTCCATTTTATGAGTTATATATGGATCTATGATTCCTGATCTAACTCTTTCTTTTCTCTTCTACGATGACCATTCCATGCAAAGAAACCACATAATCTTAGCACATAATATGCAACCTTGTTGATGTAACGAAACCCATTTACTTGAATTGCAATGTCCCTGAATATAATATCCATTTCTTTTTGAGTCTTGTCTACATTAACATTAGGTTCACTATCAACACCTACAACAGTTAAACTAGCATAGTAATAACCCCAGTCATGCACTAATCCAGGAATGAGTAGAATACCCATAGGAGATAACCAACTTCTAAAATACTTAGGGACAGAAGCACCATCAAACACAAATCCTGATTCTACTACATGTTGCACACCATCAATATAATATAACCAATCATCTTCTATCTTCCACTTTCTTGATGTGATTACCCAACACAAAAGTGCTCTAATTAATCCGTGACCCTTTGTGTCTATAATCACAGGACTCATGATTGGCATATTGTCATATTCAAAAGTCATTAGTCGTTTTTTACTCATATTATATTCTCCATAGTTATTTCCCAATCTGGGTCTAATACCTATTTATAAGGCAGAATCTTGATAAAGATATATATATGTGTGTGTGTGTTATAATAATAAAAAGAGTTGACAACAAGGTCATCTTATAGTATAATTAAGTATAAATTGAGTAAAGGAGTTTGTTATGTATGATTTGAATTTTTATCTGAAATGGTGTGCTACAGTAATTTTGGTTATTGGTACAGCATTCAATTCTATGGGTTATTATCCACTTGGTCCGCTTATCTTGGTGTGTGGTGGTATCTTATGGTTAATTGTTTCTATCAGATGGAAAGAACCCGCAATGATAGTAACTAATGGTGTAATGGTATTAGTTGGCATCGGTGGTCTAGTTTATGGACTATATTATGTAGATTTATGTTGATTAAAATGGGAATCAATGGTAAAATAGAAATAACATTTGAGCATGAACTTATGTTCATTTGGTTTGTTCTATCTGGGATTATACTTAGATTTAACTTAAAGTTAATGTTTTGAGAGTGGAGGATATTATGTTGGATGAACAAGTTGAAAGATTTTTAAGAAATCTATTAAACCCTGATATGTATGGTTTAGCAGTAACAGCAGAGATACGAGATGATGCTCGTGTCTTATTGGGTATGACTAGAGTGGAGAGTGGTAATGAGTAAAGATTTAGTTCAAGATATTAAAGATATGCATAAGAAGTTTGGTGTGGATACATGGGTTGCTGATAAAATGTCAGGTGATCCTACACACTTCAAATCAATTATGAATGAATATTTAAAGTTTAGACAAACACAAATTCAAGAAGAAGTTGATGAACTATACACAGCAATCAATACTAGAGATGCTGAAGAAGTTGTTGATGCTCTTATTGATACTTTGGTGTTTGCATTTGTTACTTTAGATACTATGGGTGTTGATGCTAATGTAGCATGGGATAAAGTATATAATGCTAATATGACTAAACTTCCTGGTGTCAATCCTACAAGATACAACCCATTAAATTTACCTGATATGGTCAAACCTGAAAATTGGGTTTCACCCACACATGAAGGAAATCATGGCATTATCCCTAACTTTATTTAAATCAATTTTCGACAACAAAACTGACAAGGTAATGAACTTCTCTGACTTCCCAGAGTTCGAGAAGTTCTTATATAAGTTATCAAATATCCCTAGAGTAGGTAAAAGAAATGCACCATTGATTTCACCTGCTTCATTTAAAAAAGATACAACCAGAAAGAATGATTCTGTTATATCTTGGTGTGGTTGGGCAGCAGTAGATGTTGATGATCATCAAATTGAAGGTGATCTAAAAGAAACCTTAGCAAAAAAGTATGGTGATTGGTATTATGTGTGTTATTCTACAGCATCATCTACAAAGGAGTTTCCAAAGTTTAGATTGATATTCCCTTTGAAATGTCATGTAGAAGCATCAAAGATAAAAGCATTTTGGTATGCGTTGAATAGTGAATTGGAATCTATTGGAGATAGACAAACTAAAGATCTGTCTAGAATGTATTATGTACCTGCTGATTATAAAAATGCTAATAACTTTATATTTACTAATGTTGGTCAGTATATTGATCCTTATGCTTTAATAGATAAACATCCTACACTTGTACCAAAGGGTAATAACTTCTTTGATAGATTGCCAAGTAGTATGCAGGAGATGATTTTACAACATAGAAAGGATCAAATGGATAATAGAACTATATCATGGAATTCATATAGAAATTGTCCATTTATCAATAAGAAATTAGTTGCTGAATATAGGACAATTAGTTCTACTGGGTGGTATCATAAAATGTATCAGATTATGGTATCAACTGCGGGTAATGCAGTGAAACAGAAGTATCCAATAACAGCAATGGAAATTGCAGAATTATGTAAAGAATTAGATGTGGAAACTGGTGGATGGTATGGTAATAGACCACTTAATAAAGAAGCAGAAGGTGCAATAGAATTTATTTATAAAAATATGTAAAAGGTGAATGAATGAAATGGGATAAACGATATATTAAATTAGCAAAAGAGGTTTCTACTTGGAGCAAAGATCCGTCTAAACAAATCGGTGCGGTTGTGATTGGATCTAAAGGTCAAGTTCTTGCTCAGGGATATAATGGATTTCCGAGAGGAGTTAATGATAACCCAGAGAACTATGATAACCGAGAAGTTAAATATAAAATGGTGGTTCATGCAGAAATGAATTGTATATTCAATGCATCTTTTACTGGAACATCTTTGGATGGTGCTACTTTATATGTTTATGGATTACCTGTTTGTTCTAGTTGTGCTAAAGGTGTTATTCAAGTAGGCATAAAGAATGTTGTTATGTTATATAAGGATACTCCTACTAATTGGGATGAAGAATGGTCTTGGTCTAAACGTATGTTTGATGAGGCAGGAGTGAATTATAAAACTGTTGATTTTTAATCGAAAGTGTGTTATAATAAATCTTATTATTAATTAAATAAAGAGGTGAAGTGTATGTCTATCATGGACAAACTAAAAAAGAATTCTAAACTAAAATCTACAGAAGTATTATCAAAATCAAAGTTATTTACTGATAAGGATATGATTCCAACTGATGTACCAATGATCAACGTTGCATTATCTGGGTCACTTGAAGGTGGTTTGACTCCAGGATTAACGGTATTAGCAGGACCATCTAAACATTTCAAAACAAGTTTTGGGTTAGTAATGGCATCTGCTTATCTAAAGAAATACCCTGATGCTGTTATGTTGTTCTATGATTCAGAGTTTGGTTCACCACAATCATATTTTCAATCATTCGATATTGATACTTCAAGAGTTTTACATACACCCATTACTAACGTAGAAGAGTTGAAGTTTGATCTAATCAATCAGTTAGAAATGATTACAAGAGAAGATAAAGTTGTTGTTGTAATTGATTCACTTGGTAACTTAGCATCTAAGAAAGAACTTGATGATGCCTTAAATGAAAAAGCAGTCGCTGATATGTCAAGAGCAAAAGCATTGAAAGGTCTATTTCGTATGTCAACTCCTTATCTGACAATGAAAGATATTCCAATGATTGCCGTGAATCATACATATCAAACTCTTGAAATGTATTCAAAACCAGTTGTATCAGGTGGTACAGGTGTAATGTACAGTGCGGATAACGTATGGATTATTGGTAGACAACAAGATAAGAAAGGCACAGAAATACAAGGGTATCATTTCATAATCAACGTAGAGAAATCACGATATGTTAAAGAGAAGTCAAAAATTCCTATTACAGTTTCTTGGGAAGGCGGTATACAGCGTTACTCTGGGTTGCTTGATATTGCTCTGGCTGGCAATTATGTTGGTAAGCCTTCCAATGGTTGGTATTGTAAAGTTGATAAATCTACTGGAGAGTTGCTTGATCCGAAGGTAAGAGAAAAAGATACAATGAACGAAGGTTTCTGGAAATCTATATTAGAAGAAACGGATTTCTCTGCATTCGTTAAGAGTCATTTCACTATTGGTTATAAATCTATTTTAGGTGATATTGATATTACTGCTTTACAAACGGAGGAAAATGATGTATAATAATAATATTACAGAATATGATTTTGAACAAATATCTTACATTGAAGATGCTGAATATGATTCATTTAAACTTCTATCTGGTCAATACACCGGTGTAGTATTAAGTTATGGTGCTATTTCTTTTACAGAACCTTTGGATAAAGATGCCAAAGCAACTTTAAAGTTTGAATATGCTATTAACTATGTTCCATCCGGTTTAGATACTGTGGATCTTGAATCCGATATAGATTTTAATAATTATGTGGGTGACATATTAAGTTTTGTATTAGATAGTGCTTTTACTGACGGAAATTATAAAATAGGTGATACAAAACATGAACACAGAGATCCAGACAATAATTTTACGGAATCTGATTAATAATGATAACTTTACTCGTAAGGTTATCCCATTCTTAAAGAAGGAATACTTTGAAGGAAATCACGGCATTATCTTTCAAGAGATTCTAAACTTTGTTTCTAAGTACAATAAACTGCCCTCCGGAGAAGCATTATCTATTGAATTAGATAGTGCTAATCTATCGGATTCACAGTACCATGAAGTTATAACAATAGTTTCAGAAGTATCAAGAAAAGAAGAAGTAACTGATATAGATTGGTTACTAGATCATACAGAAAAATGGTGTCAGGATAGAGCAATCTATCTTGCTATCATGAAATCTATTTCTATCATTGAAGGTAAAGATCAGGAGTTAACCAAAAATGCATTACCAGAATTGTTACAAGATGCTTTGTCAGTCGGATTTGATCAAAACATTGGTCATGATTATTTCACTGATGTAGATGAACGTTACGAATTTTATCATAGAACCGAAGAGAAATTACCCATCGACCTTGATTACTTCAATCAAATCACAAAGGGTGGTTTTAGTAAGAAAAGTTTAAATGTCATTCTAGCGGGTACTGGTACTGGGAAAAGTTTGTTCATGTGTCACGTTGCAAGTTCTATCATATCACAAGGTAAAAATGCCTTGTATATTACAATGGAAATGGCAGAAGAAAAGATTGCTGAACGTATTGATGCAAACCTTTTGAATACAGACTTAGATGATATTAAGAATATATCAAAAGAAGCATTCACTAGTAAGATTAATAGCATCTCTAAGAAATCCCAAGGTATGTTGAAGATCAAACAGTATCCAACTGGTTCTGCTCATGTTGGGCATTTCAGGTCTTTATTAAAAGAGTTGCAATTGAAAAAGAACTTTATGCCTGATATCATTTTTATTGATTATCTTAATATTTGTGCTTCGGCAAGAATGAAAGGTATTGGTGGTTCTGTTAACTCTTATACATTAATCAAATCAATTGCTGAAGAGATTCGAGGTTTAGCGGTAGAATTTAATGTACCTATTATCTCTGCAACACAGGTTACACGTTCAGGGTTTAATAGTTCTGATGTAGAACTTACAGATACTTCAGAATCATTTGGTTTACCAGCAACAGCAGATTTAATGTTTGCATTGATTAGTAATGAAGAACTAGAAGGATTAAATCAAATCCTAGTGAAACAATTGAAGAACCGATATGCGGATCTTAATCTTAATAAGAGATTCATTGTCGGGGTAGATAAAGCAAAGATGAAGTTATATGATGTTGAGCAATCAGCACAGGGTATAATGGATTCGGGACAAGCACCTGCTGAACCACCAGTAGCGAATTATGCAAATAAAAAAATGAACGATTTCAAGGGGTTTAAAGTATGAGAGTAAAATTAATTAGTTATTCAACACCGGTAGATGATTCTGGGTTAAATGATATTCAAGATCTAGTGGCATTCTGTGCCAGAGTTTCTAATCCATCTAATCAAATGAATAATGAAACCTCAGAAAAACTTATTAACTATCTTATCAAGAACAAGCATTGGAGTCCACTTGAGATGGTATCTGCTTGTATTGAGATTGAAACTACAAGAGATATTGCACGACAAATTCTTAGACACAGATCATTTTCATTCCAAGAGTTTTCTCAGAGATATGCTGATCCTACTACTGATCTTGCTTTTGTGACTCGTGATGCACGATTACAAGACACCAAGAATAGACAAAACTCTATTCCTAATGAAGATAGGGAGTTGTGTGGTGAATGGGATAGAAGACAGAAGGAGTTGATTCGTTTAGTTAAAGAGAATTATGATTGGGCAATTAGTAATGGCATTGCCAAGGAACAAGCAAGAGCAATTCTTCCTGAAGGTAATACAGTTTCAAGAATGTATATGAATGGTACGATCAGGAGTTGGTTACATTATATCGAATTGAGATGTGCTAACGGGACACAATTAGAGCATCAAAAAGTTGCTCTTGCTTGTGCTAAAGCAATCACAAAGATATTTCCAATGACTAAAACTATCATTTAGAGGTAATGAGATGACACTTCCCACAGGTGATCCGAGTCAAGAAAGACTGAATGAACTATTTGAATACAGAGATGGTAAGTTGTATAATAAAACTAATAGGTCCCCTACAGCAAGGAAGGGTGCTATGGCTGGCACAACTGACATCTATGGATATACCTTGGTGACCGCAGACTTTAAACGTCATAGAGTACATAGATTGATTTACATTATGCATAACGGCAACATTCCTGAAAAGATGTTCATTGACCACAGAAACGGTATAAGAGATGATAACCGCATTGACAACTTGAGAGTCGTTACTAAGCAAGAGAATTCATTTAATACGCATTCAAAGGGGTATTCTTGGGACAAAAAGTGTCAAAAATGGCAAGCACGAATCATGGTTGATGGTGTGAATAAGCACTTGGGGTTTTTTGTCAATGAAGAAGATGCAATACAAGCATACCAAGATGGTAAAGAAAAGTATCATATCATTGAGTATCGAAGTTAGTGAAACAAAAATAATTTAAAATAAGTGTTGACAAGGAAGTCCATACAAGGTATAATTAGTCTTACTTTTGAGAAACTTTGGAAATATATTATGACTGCAAAAAACACACTAAAATTACAAATATCAGACTGGCTTGCCGATTCTAGTATTGCCTACGATTCAATAGAAACCCACGAGAAAAAAACCCTTACCGTGGTGATTGCTGATCCTGACATGGCACACAACCTCTATGAGACAAAAGTATGGATCAGTAATATAGACTGCAAAAAGACTTTATCAGACAATATTGAAGCATCCCTTGTATATTTCTGGTTGATGTCTGGTGTTGATGGATACACATTAATACTTAAACGCATAAACCTTTAAAAATAACTTTGAGATTATATTATGAATATAAAATTAATAGCATTTTTGGTGTTATGTTTGATACCGATGATAGGCAATGCTCGTGTTATTACTGATAATGAAAAGGATTGTCTGGCATTAAATGTGTACCATGAAGGTAGATCCGAATCTACACTTGGACAGTTTATGATAATGGATGTGGTTAATAATAGATCTAAGTCTAAGAATTATCCAACAAATCTATGTGATGTTATAAAGCAACCTAAGCAATTCTCTTGGTATAATAATGGATGGAAACCAGCAAGGAATAAAAAGGTATTACATGTTATACGAAAAAATGTAGATGAGTTTTATATTATAATAGCAAAAAACGAGATTTCAAAAGGTGCTATGTGGTATCATACAAAAAATGTTAAACCAAGATGGAGAAATTCATTAAAGTATGTTGCAACAATAGAAAATCATATCTTTTATAAAAAATAACTTTGAGAGAGAGAGAGAGGAAAGAAAATGTGTGAATTGATAGTAGGCAAAACCTACAAAACCAAATGTGGATTTGATGCTTACATTGTGGCTATTGGATTAAACTTATCGGATGGACGTTCTGTCGCGTGTGTTGTTAATACTTGGGATGGTAAGAAATTGAAGGCCTTTTATGGTGATGGTAAATTGTTTAGGACTACTGATAGCGGACTGGACATAACACCATGAAGATAATTATCAAGAACTACAAAAACGAAGAGTTTGAACTATCAGCAGAACAACTAGGAATTACTGAAACGGATATCATTAAAAAAATAAACGAGGAGTATGGAGAATACTCATATTACAAGCCACACGATTTCAAAGTATCAATGATTACCAACGATTTTGAGACATATTTGAAGATCAAAGCGTCTGATGGTGTTTATATAATTCATCATATCAAATATAATATCCCATTATACCGGACATTGATATTCGGAGAATCTGATACCGATTACACAACATTCACAGAAATCTCAGTGGTTGGTTTTGATCATGATAGATTGGTTCATGCCATTCACACAACCTATACACCACCACAGAACTAACCTATAATATATGAATATCCCCAACGATCTACTAGAATTCCTAGACAGAAATGACCTAACCCTGAAGTTCATGACTAACGCGGACGAAGCGTTCCACGATGATGAAGATAGGGTGGTTGGTTTAGGTGGTGCCTTTATGTGGGATGCTTCACCAGAAGGAGAAGAATACTGGCGTGAAGTCCATCAACGATTCACAGAAGAACAGGTACAAACTAAGATAATTGACTTCACTCAGAAGATGTCTAAATGGTAAATAAGTGTTGACATCCCCGCAGATTCTGGTATAATAGACTCATCAAATCAATAAAGTGAGAAATAACATGAAAGCAACTACTAAAATCAGAATTATCGTAGATTATGTATCATTCTATACAACTGCTAAAGAAATACGCCAAGGCTTAGGCACATTTGATAATTTCAATGATGCTGCCAGATCAGCATTAAACTCTTTAGAAACTATGAGAAATAGCGGTGGTGTCTCTCCATCAGGTCTATGCGGAAAATGGCTAGGCTTCGATATCCAGTTGGATATCGCATAATGACAGCAATTAGAGTTCAATATATTGGATTTCAGTTAGAATAACGAAAGAGGGGATAAATGCGCTATAGAAAGCCTGAAGATAAAGAAGAGCACGAGTTCTATCCAACCCCTACTGAAGCAGGTGACACATCGTTGTCCGAGTTATTGGGCATGGCAAAGCCTTATGATTGGAGTAATCGTAATATGCCTTCAAAAGCGTTCATCGTTAGCGTGTTGAGTGGGGGGCATCTTAAAGATATTGCTAAATGTGTTCGCCATTTTGGAAGCCGCCAAGTCACTGCTCGTTTAAATGATGTTGCGGATCCTTTGTTACATCGTGTTGCCGAGAGAAAGGTGCGTAATACCGTGATTGCTATCGATAGAGCCGATGCTGAATTTGAGGCACACTATCTGGATGGAGACGAAACCTTTGAATCCCTTAAAACCTTGCATTTGAAAATAAAATGAAAATAAGTGTTGACAAGGAAGTCGATACATGGGATAATGAGTCATACTTTTGAGAAACTTTGGAAATATATTATGAAAACAAATAAAATAAACTACCAATATGCTTACACTTGTGAAACTGAATTTGCTTATTCTGAAAAGCAAAAACCAGGATGGTTGAAAGTAAAGAATGGTCAAACATTAATAGACACCAAAGGTCGAGTAAAAGATCAAGATATTTCGTCTACCACTTCGACTCTTATTATTGTTAGTGAAATATCTGTTGATAACAACAGTGATGTAAAACTTGACGATAAGATTCGTAATGTTATTCACGAATACCCCAACTTTGAAGCATATACAAGAAAAGACCGTAAACGCGGAGAGTGGACTTGGGTTCGTATCGAAGACATTGTTGAAAGTCTGGATCTGCCTTATGAAGATAGTCTGCTTGAAAATAAAGATTTTCTTGCTGCTCTTGAGACTCGTTTAAATGATGCAAAAAACAAAGCAATTAATTCTCTTCTAGGCAAAAAAGCAAGAAGAGTTATCAGTCTTAGATTACCACAAAGAACCATTCTATCTAAAATGTTATCATCTGATAAGTATTACAACTTGTTGAGTCTATGCCCTAGATTCGGTAAAACATATTTGATGCTAGAATATGCCCAAGAACTAACAAAAAAGTATGATAACCTTGTGTTGGTAATTTCTTCAAAAAGCAAAGGCAGTGACGCTTCTTTCATAAGTTCTTATAAAAATGTTGGATATGATTTCGAGATTGTTGAAGCGACTTTATACCAAGGTGATGACTCGGTATTGACGAATCTTAGTTCAAAAATCCAAAGCCATCACAATGTTATCCTTGTTACTGACGAGGCTGATATGGGTGCTCATACTGAGAACAGTCGTGCTAAACACAAAGCCATCCAAGAGAAATGTAACATCGTCAAAATCGTTGTAATGTCTGGAACAAACATCAACAAAGGAAACAAGATTATCCGTAAAGAAAGCACCGAAGAAAATACATTTTTTGGGCATATGAACTATACAGATATGATTGAAATGGCTAAGGGTGAAATGGTCGTTCATCGCAAATTTACAGACATCCAATTAGTAATGTCTGCTGATGAAAAGAAATTGAATATCACACAATCGTTCGCCGATGCTGATCACCATAGCAATCTAGCAGACTATGTAGACCAGTTCGTTGGCAAGAACTGTAAACTAGATCTGACTGATAATGAAGCAACTATGATCTTTATCAATACAGAAAACAATACACACCTTGACCAGTTCGTTGAACATTATAGTGATACACGTTCATCCACTATCAAAACAATGTTGCTTACGTCTAAAGAAACTTCAAATAATGATGCTGAACGTCATGTGAATAAAGTATTGAAAGAAATGATCAAGTCGAACGATACTCGTAAATTGGTTATCTTCAGCCGCCAAATGGCAAGTAGATCGTTCAGTATCCCTGAGATTGATCGTGTTGTTATTTTCAAAGACGGTGCTATATCCTCTGCTGATTACCAAAAGATGAGTCGTTGTTTGACATGGAAAGAAGGAAAGGATTCTGCTAACATTATCCGTGCCAGTTTTGAGCGTATCGGTCTTGCTGAAGATATGTTCCTTATCGAAAACGATAATGTAGAAAATTCTAGCAATGATAATTTGATCTCAAAGGGTCATCGTTTCTGGCAGGATTTCAATACCTTCAATGCATTCGTTCTGAATGAAAAAGGACCAACAGAAAAACTTACTTTGGATATAAACGAACTGATCGATGGTTTGATGGAAGTGACAAGACAAGAAGGTTATATCAATGCCAAATTATGGGATGCTGACATTGAAATAGATATATCGATTGGTAAATCTACAAGACAATCGAAAGCAATCACCAAATCTGATTCGACTAAACCAGAATCAAAAATCTCAGAAGGAAAAAAGGAAGACGATAAAAAGAAAGAAGTTGTGTTGTCTGATAAACAAAGATTAGAATATATCAAAACAATGAGAATTATTCTTGAAGTTCTTCCAGTGTTATGTAAAAAATATTTCAATATTGTCTCATTGGATATGATTGATACAGTGAGTAATGAATCTTGGAAAAAACACACTCGTCTTGATAAAGAAGTGTTTGAAAGAAATTTGGAAAATGAAGCATATAAAAAGGTTGTTGATCGTATCTTCCAAGATGCAGAATCACAAAACGAAGTTGTGACACTTAGAAAAATACAGATTTTCTTAGGTCTTGAAGATTAAAACAAAGGTTGACTTATAGGATATTCTATAGTATAATATCTATATAAAATAAATAATCCAACAGAGAGAGACCTATATTATGAAAAATGTGATGTTGATTTACCGTGGCCAAGTGTTTCTAAGTGAGTTACAACAGAAATACAATGAATACAAAGATAAGTCAAATCTGATTGTGGTGGTGGCAAAGGAAGCAGATTTAATCATGGGCGACTACATGCCTCAAGCGACACTATATACAGTACAACAGTTATTAGAAGGAGAACTAGATCATATGCAATTTGACGTTATAGTAGGAAATCCACCGTATCAAGGAGCATCAGATAACATAAAGTTATGGAATGTCATTGCGATCAAATGTATCGAAGGATTGTTGGTAGATGGTGGTGAGATAATGTTTATATGCCCTCGGACTATCGTGCAAGGATCGTTGTCAAACAAGATCGTAAACAAGACCACTAATAAACTTCAAAAGATACTCGAGCAAAAAGCATTTATCAGTTACGATGAAACCACCGATAAGCATTTCAATGTTGGGGTGAAGATATGTTCTTGGAGATTGAAAAACACGATATCTAAGGATCCTACAACGTTCGTGATGGCATCTGGCGAAACAAAGGTTGTACAATATACAGCTGGTATGATGTTAGAATCAACGACTCGAGATAGTATCGTCAGCAAGTTTATCAATAGCGATCACTCTAGATACACCATAAAGAGGCAAGGTAGAAGGAAGTCTGACGTTGTTTCTATACAATCAGAATCCCACCCTATCCCTGTTATATGGAATAGTAAAGCACACGAGGTTATGTATTCTAGCAAGGTGATCGATAACTCGTTGAAACTTTGTATGAACAACTACAAGAAGTTCTGTGTATCCGACAAGAACTTGCTGATAACAACAGAAGAAGTTTCCCCTGCTTATTTTTACATCACAGGTGGTGTAGAAGAACTGACCAAGATTAGAGATCTATGGAATACATCGAAATTATTTCAATACATTGGCGAAAATTATAGGAATACAAAACTTGTATTCCTTATTGCTCAAAGACAACATACTATACCCGTTCTAGATGTAAATAGAGAGTGGACTGACGAAGAAATCTATGCTGAGTTCGGATTAACTGAGGAAGAAATAAATCTAATCGAAGGAAAATAAGGAACCCCATATGATAGAAAATGTAATAAAGCATATCCGTGATCGTGAATACATGTCTGGTGTTGCCCGTGAGAAATCTAGAGTCAAGTCAACTGGTGAGGTGTTTACCCCGACACCTTTGGTCAGAGAGATTCTTGATAAAATCCCAATTGAAAAGTTTACTGATACTATGAGGACATTCCTAGATCCAAGTTGTGGTGATGGTCAGTTCCTTGGGGAAGTTATAATCAGGAAGATTGAAAATGGTAGTTCTCTTGAGCAGTCTCTACAAACTACATATGGTGTTGACTTGATGCTAGATAACGTATTGGTAACTAGGGATAGGTTGTTATGTGGTCACGAAGAGTTTAGAACTATTGTAGAGAAAAATATTGTTTGTGCAGATGCATTGACTTATGATTACTCATTTGGTGAGAAGTTGAACTTAGATCAATTCTTTGAAAATAAAAAGTAAAATAAAGGTTGACATTGAGAACAAACTAAGTTATAATTAGTCTTACTTTTTAGGAAATACAATATGAACAAATTAGAAGAATACCAAGAAATGTTAGATGCTATCTCTAATGTCCGTTTAGATGCTATGAATGATCCAAGTGTAACCCTTGAACAAGTTTCAGGAAAACTTGAAAGATGTATAGAGCAAATCTATCTTGAACTGAAAATCGAAGAAGATCTAATCGATTATAGTATTAACCTAATGACATCTCAATGGACTAAGATGGTTAATCCAAAATACTACACTAAAGATTATACTAGACCTGCCGTTGTTTCAGATATAGAAAAAACTTGTTACAATAACGCTTTTATCTACTGTTAATAAATAGGAAATATATAATGAGTCAAGAAATAATGAACCAAAAAGATATTGCTTTACTACCATCTAACCCAAAGGATCAGGATAAAATTAGAGGTGCATTAAAAGAATTATCCGACTGTAAAACTCGGATGGATTCAGAAAAAGAGTTGATGAAAGAAATTGCGGATAACCTAAAAGAAGATTTTGGGTTATCAAGACGTTTAGTGAATTCTATGGTCGCAACTTATATGGAAGGTAATTATATAAATAAACTTTCTGAAATGGAAGCACAAATAGAAGAATATGAAATTTTTTATAGTGGATTATTTAAACCACACAATACTATAGTGAATCAATAAGGTTCTCATAAAAAGCAACAATTAGTTTTAGTTCCTCTAGGGTAGCATCATTCTTTATTCGATTTGCTCTATTGGAAATTATCACTAAGTTATCTGCTTCATACCCCCGTGAACTATCAATCCGATCCCAAGAGTAAGAATTATCTTGCGATTGTCCTTTATTAAATGCTAATGGTATCCCTAACGCTGGACAGGTTAACGGATAATCCAAGTCATACATATCAGACTTTTCAAGTGTAAATACAATGCCTCTCTTCTTTGCTGAGGATTTCAGGGCATTGTATACCTCATTTATTTCTGGTAATTTCATATCAATTCTCTTTTATTTCAAGATACTTTTATATATAAATACAATAAACATTAGCAATAATATGGACTATTAACTATGATTACATTTAAACAATTTATCGTTGAAGGCGGTAATGCCGTTGAGAACGTTACACATATCAATCAAGAAAATGTTGCTGCTACAATGGCAGATATCTATAAAAAACTATTACCGTTGTTAGGTTTAACTACTGATGATATTAGACTATTAGGTTCTACAGGAAAGAAGAAACCTGGTGGACATTCTGGTGATATTGATATGGCTGTGTTTATCGAATCACTTGGTAAGAAGTTCAAGACAAACGATCCTAAAGCGATTTTCAGGGGTGTCCTTAGTGCTGCTGGTAAAGTCTCTGATTCGGTTCGTGACCTCTCTAGTATAGGCATTGTATCGCTTGCGTACCCTATCGTGAACATTGATGGGTTACAAGAAGGTGATAGAGTTCAAGTTGATCTAATGTTATCTGATAATTTATCATGGTCTGAATGGATATTTTATTCTCCTGCTGAATGGGAAAGCAATTTCAAAGGATTATATCGTAACTCTGCTTTATCAGCAATATCACATTTTGCGGGAAGATCAGGAAATGATATTGAGTGGAAACGTAAACTTTTACATTTTGCTTCTGGTTTACATGATGTATCATTCAGCAAGAAAGGTAAGAAAGATAAGATTTTAAAGAATGGTAAAGAAGTTTCAAGACAATTTATTGCTAAAGATCCACAATCTGTTATTGATGTTTTATTGGGACCAACATTTAAAGCAGCAGATATTCTAACTTGGTCTGATATTTGGAAAGCAATGTCCTCACCAAAGTTCTTATGGAAAGCACATAAAACTGATATCATTGCATTGATTAAAACTGATATTGAACATAAAGGATATCCCCTACCTACGGAGATTAAATAACATGAAATCGTTTAAATCATTTCTAACAGAACTAACTAAACAAGAATCAGAAGTATTGTTTAGTCTGACTGGTGACTACAGTGCAGCTGATGTCAAACTAGCGTACAAAAAGATGTCTATGATTCATCACCCTGACAAAGGTGGTGATGTTGAGGTTATGAAGAAAGTCAATGCTGCATGGAAAACCCTAAAGGGTGAAACTAAAGGTGGCACTGATACATATAATAAAGCCGAAAACAAAGCTAGATGGCAAGCAAAAGCAAAAGACATTGCTGCTGATATCTCTGGTAAGTTTGATGTACAGGCATTTAAAGACTACTTTAAACAACACTTAGGTCATGACTTTAATGCTATTGTTAAAGTTATGGATGGTGTAGGAGATTACGCACCATCCCATGCTGGTATCCAAGTTAGATTTGAAACTGCTGATGGTAAGATAGCATTTGACTTTGATGCCCTTGCGTACCTATTCGGTCGGCAAGAGAAAGGCGGACTTTCTAACTCTGAAACAATATCATACACCATTCAAGTTACTGCGTTTGGTTATGCTAATCGCAAGAAACAGAAAATGGCACAAAGAGATTGGGATCAGAAAAATGATCACATCCTACTATCTGATCCAAAGAAATCATTTCCTTTAGCTAAGATGAAAAAGATTGCTTCAGGAGTTTCTGGTAAGATGACACGAGCAGACTTTAAATTGGCAATTGAGAAAGAACTTAAAGGTGAGAATTGGAATACAGACACTTACTTAATCCCTGTTAAAGATGGTTTCTTAAGAATCTTTAGAACTGTAATAATGAGAACACCATTTTGGTCATTAAATGATCTTGGTGTTAGACGAGGTAGTTATGCATTTGATACTGAGTACAGGCATATACACTCTTTAGCAGAGTCTGAAGAAACTCTAGATATATTGTTATCATTTCGTAAGAAAACAATGAAACAAGTTGATACTATTATAACTAAAATGAAGAACGATGCAAGAGGGTCAATAAAATGAAAAATTATAAAGAGTTTATAAACGAAGTTCTTGCTGAAGAATCTGGTGCAGAAATGGGTGCAAGATTATCTGGTGAGATGGAAAAGTTATTCCCAAAGTGGACTAATACTTCAACCACTGGATCTCAGGCAATGTCATATAAATCGAATCTTCTTAAATACCAAGACCTCTCTGAACAGAAATTCTATAGAGGACATGCAAAGGGTGCTAATCCCAATAAACCAAATCACAAAGGGATCACTTGGATTTCCCCTGATAAAGAGTTGGCATCGGAATATGGTGAGGAAGTTTCTGAGATGAAGTTCAACCCGAAGTCTCATAAAATTGCAGACATAGGAGAGATCAATCGCACAGGAACAGTGAAAGATATATTGGATGCGGTGAAGAAGACTAAAAGTAAGAAAGCACAAGAATTATATGATGCTGCTGTATATCATTTCGGTGGAGGATCTGCAACTAATGCACTCCCCAAGTTCTTACATAAAGTCGGTAGTGAAAAGGTTATAGCATATCTTAAAGAGATGGGAATCACTGCACTGTTGGCAAAGGAAGATGGTGTCATTACATACGGAATCCTATCATGAAATCATTTAAAACATTTGTGACAGAAAGTACCAAGGTGACACTTTATAGAGGTCATGGTAAAGGGTCAGACACAAAGTTTATGACATGGTGGTCAACTGATAAAGAATTGGCTACTGGTTACGCTAAAGCAAGAGAAAATGGTAAAGTGGATTCCAAGACATTCAACTTGAAAAGTGTCTTGAATTTATCCCACGACAGTTTCAAACTTAATCCGACTTCTTTAGCCGGTATGGCTATCAAGGGTGCTGACCGATCAAAACTTGATATGGATGTTGCAAGATCTGAAATGAAAGTCTTTAAAGATTTCTTTGGAAATAACGAACTTAAAACTATGGAGTATTGGAAAGACAATAAATCAAAAGAGTCTATTGTAAGATTCTTAAAAGTATTTGGTTATGATGCTGTTAGTATTAAGGAAGATGGCATATCAACTTATGGAATATTCGAGGGGTAGTAATAATGAAATCATTTAAAACATATGTGACAGAGAAGTTTTTACTATTAGAACTTGATCATTTATTCAAGGTATTCAATAAAAAAGGTCAAGCATTTCTTGATGATATACTGAATAATAAAGTGTATATCAATCTGAAAATTGATACCTCTAGTATGATTGTTAAAAAAGAATCTACTGGATTGAAGTACTACAATAGAGAAATGAAACAAGAGATTGACAAAATTGTTAGAGCAGGTTCTGATATACGTGAAACGTTTATTGCACACCTTGAAACAACTGATTGGTCAAAACTTCCAAACGATATTATTATTGCAACAGAAATCTATAACCCCAAGATCAGCACAATCATTAAATGGGATACACCACCAAGGAATGGTATGATTATTTCTTGGATTAAACTTGGTGGTAAATCATTACCTCTTAATGATCCTTTATATGATAAGGTTTCTGATATACTTGAAATCACACCACCACCTGTTATTCATTCTGGACTATTGAATACCAAACAAAAAGATTTGATTAATAAACTAGTAGAGAACCCTGATGTTATTAGTGGTAAAGATTTTGCGGCAGAAATGTTATCAGTGTTTACATTGAAACCTGCTCATGCATTTCTTGCTGGTAATTTCATTGAAGGTATCGTGATTTATACTGAGTCTGGTCAAGTATATAAATTGACTGATAATATGTTCACCGTTACTATTATGGATAAGAGTGGTGATAAATCTAATGATTTCTATGAGTTGATTTCTAGCACTGCTTATAAACATCTTAATGTTGCTATTATTAGTATCTTGAACAACAAGAGAAGCATGGCAAAGGTTATGGCATTTCAAAGTAAGGATGCAAGATATATTCAATTCATATCAGCATTAACTGGTTCTATCATTTTTAAAGTTGCACAGGATATGGGTAAAGTTGAAGATTATAAGGATGATGTGCTGGATAACAGATATTCGAATGTATCTGCTGCTTTAATTCCTGCTGGTATGAGGAAGTTGATATCTAGGTATTGGTATGCAGAGGATCTGTTTCGGATATTATTGTATGGTATTCGTAAAGAGAAGACACGTATTCATAAACCTAGTGGATTGACATTAGATAGGAAGAATATTATCAACAAAGTAGTCGCTCAATTAAAGGAGTTGGAGATATTATGATATGTTGACATAGTAACTACTCTATGATATAATATATAATAATTAGATAAATTGAAAGAGGGTACTACTGAATGGAATTATGTGAAATTGTTGAATACTTTAAAAATAACTGTGATGAAGATGGTATCCCTAATTTATCTAATGATGAATGGATAAAGTTTAAAAACACCTATGAGAAAAATGATATAAGAGTTGCATTGGCAAGATATGTGCATGAAAATGAAATAGGATTCCCATTCCGGAAATTTGATAGACATACTTTCATTGCAACATTTAGAAGGTTTTGCTCTACCTCTATGATATCTTACTATAAAGACTTTCCTAATGTGAAAGAACGATATGATTACAAGTATCCATACTATGATGCACCTCTAGGGGTTATTGATAAAAGTCACTCATTCAATATCATATCAAACTACTTCCAACAAAGTAATAGATTGGGGTGTGGTTCTAATAAAAATAAAGCACCAACAGAAATTTGGAATGATGAAAAACTATTAGCATCTATGAATTGGACTTGGTGGAGAGAAGGTGTCATGGGTGACTCTGGTCTAACAAGACGAAGTTTCCTTACAGCATTTAGATTAGGAACATATACAGCAACACAATTTAAACCTACTGTTGCTAAAGCATTATATGAAAAACATAATGCCGTAAATGTATTAGACACTTCTTGTGGATGGGGTGATAGATTAGCAGGGTTCTATGCTACACCTTCTACTGAATTATATGTTGGGTGTGATCCTAATCCAGATGTTTTTGAAGTCTATAAAGAACAATGTATTATGTATGAAACCGTGCTAGGATCTAATCCAGTACTAACCGAATCAGAAGATTACTTTGAATGTGTCGGTAAAAAAACTGTGAAGATATGGAGAAAACCATCTGAAGATGTTGATTGGAATCTATATCAAAATACATTTGATTTTTATTTTACATCACCACCTTATTTCTCAACTGAAACTTATGGTGAATCTACAGATTGTATTGATGATCAATCTTGGTCAAGATATGATAGTTTCGATAAATGGAAATATGACTTCTTTTTTAAAGTGACTGAACTCGTTTGGGGTACTATTAAATCCGATGGGTTTATGATGATCAATATTATAGAACCATCAAGTAAAACTGGCAAACGACATAAATTATGTGATGAAATGGTTGATACATTTGCTGCATTCGATCAAAGCAATTACATTGGAAAGATAGGTATGCGTATGATGGCAAGACCAAACACCGAAGAAATGAGGGAAACCTTTATTGAACCTGTATGGGTCTTTAGAAAAAATAATGCTAAATATATAGAAATCAAGTCAGAAAATTACTTAGACTGCGTAATTTAATTACCATAAGGCAATATGAAAACATACATAGAATTTATAACAGAAGCACTTAATCCTACAGATTATCTACCAATCCAAAAGAAATCTGTAGAACTATTCCTTGGAAGAATGCAACCCGTTCATAAAGCACATCTTGCTATTATTAAGATGATGAATAATCCTATTGTTGCATTAGTAAAAGGTGCTAAGACTTCACTAGATAAAAACAAGAATCCATTTGATACAACTTATCAATTAGAACTCTTAAAGAAGTTAAAAACTAAAGCAAAGGTTATAGTCGTTCCTACTGGATATGTGCCTGATATCATTTCTCTAATAAGAAAGGACGGTAATGAAGTAACTGCTATCTATGCGGGTGCGGATAGATTCAAAGGGTATCAAGGTCAAATTGATTCATTCAATAAACAGATGCCCGAAGATAAACAGATCACGGTCACAATGAAAGAAACTCCTAGAGTCACTTCTGCTACTATTGTACGAACCGCTATTAAAGATGATGATATTGAAACATTCAAGAAGTCAATGCCCAAAGAACTTTGGGGTGAGTTTGATAAGATGCAAGACATTTTGTAAATAACTCTTGACAATCTATAATTACATAAAAACAAGGAAACTTTAATGAAGTCATTCAGGTCATTTTACACAGAAGAAGTATTATCAGAATCCATAATGCTAAACTATCTCGAATTCTTTAAACGAAACAATCGAGCGGACTTTATTGATAAAGCAATTGCTGGTACACTTAAAACTGAAGATGGTGAAAAAATAAAAAAGTTAGAAGCAGATGATCCATTAATCAAATACATGGAAAATAATTTCTTTAAGACTAAAGAGATGGAATCTATACTAAAAAATTCTTACTCAGTTAAAGGGTTAAAAGATTTAAATTTATCTAAAGATGGCAATGGATTCTCTACTGGTGACGGGTCAAAAGAACCATCTGGTGCTGAATGGGAAGTTATTATATGTTGTGCTTATAATATGATAAGCAAAGGTGTTGATAAAGCAGAGGGAATCGAATTAGCAGGAACTAAGAACCGTGGTGGTGATGATGTTCCTATGAAATGGAAAGACAAGTATGATGACTATCTTGAAAAGGGTTTGGAAATTGTAGAGAATAGTTTTCCAAATCCTAAAGGAGTAATGCACCACTTTGGATCTGGTGTTTCTGCATTAACAAAGGAATGGAATGATTACTTTAAATCTGCCACTGATAAATCTGCATCGGCATCAACGAAAACACCTAAGACTGATATGTTTATCGGAAACACACACATCTCTCTTAAAAAACAAGGTGGTTCTCAACTAATGTCTGGTGGTAAAGGTGAAACACTTGCAACACTTGGATTTGCCTTTGATAAGTTTAAAGGTTCCGATAGTTTCAATACCGACATAGAGAAAGCATGGGGATCACTAACATCAGATATAACAGAACACTTCTATAAAAAGGCACTGAGTCTTCCTACAGGAATGTCAATTACTAAATTGTCGAAAGGTGATACTGACCTTGGAAAACAAATACAAGAGAAGATGACAGGTAACACAATTTTGACCAAAGCAGTAAGTGATATGTTCAACAACAGAGATCTTAAATATGAAGTTGTGAAAGAAGCGATGACAGGACAATCTAAATTTAAAGACACTAAACCACGTGCAACACACATGATGAAGTTTAATGATGGTGGGTTTGGTAAGATTCAAGAGATTGATAAGACGTTGATAGATGATTATACTGGGGCAACATCTTTTAATGTATCATTTAAATCATCAGGTGAGGGTGGATCTGCTTGGATTGGTTTGAAAGGTATAGTTAGCGAAGATACCAATGCATATGAAGAAGTTACATTAAACTCTATTATAGAAAATGCTATCAAAGAAGTTGAAATGGAATTGAATGAGGGGTGGTCAGATTTCATTGGGAATATAAAGGACAAAGGCAGTGCACTTATTAATAAAGTGAAGAAGTGGGTGTTAAAGTTAATGACTAAGATATGGAAGAAACTGAAACCTATATTAACATCAAGCATGAAAGGATTTCAAGATATTCTAGGTGTTAAGATGGATGTTAATGAAATTACTGTAACATACTAGATTTTATAAATAAGTCTTGACAACCTAACGTATTCGTATTATAATGACGCATACTTAAAAAATAAACAAAGGAAACCACAATGACAAAATCATATAAGCAAACAATTCTTGAATCACTACTATCACAAAGTATTAACGAAGAGAATAAAAATCTAAAGAATGAAGTAGAAGCATTCCACACGGCATTGATGAATGTGGCAACTATGTCTGAAAAGGACTCACCGTTTTTAGGATTGGCAGGTGCAAAATATGATAAGGATTTTGCTAAAATAAACAAACATATGGAAGCAGTAGAATCCATTTGGTCTGGTATATCTAAAACCATTTTAAAGACACACAAATAATCAAAGGGAAATCTAATGTCGTACAAAGAATTTATTCAAGAAGCAAGTGGAGAAGGTAAAGTGTTTGCGGTGGCAATCTCAAACACTGGCAGCAAGTTCGCGTCTGCTATGGGTGGTTCTGGGACTGCTGGTGCTGTTGGTGCTATGAACTCTAAAGGTGAGTTTGGATTCATCAATGATGTCGATAAGACACCTTACACACCATTAGGCGGAAGAAAAGTCTTAGTAGATGTTAAGGATGTCTTAATATTCAAACCGTTTGACTGGGGCAAAGATGCCGTGATCAAAAAGGGAAGAGCATTATAAATATAAATAGTACTTGACAACATAACATAAATCGGGTTATAATAATTATAACCCGATTTTAAATCGGGTTATAATGACCCATACCTTAGAGAAATAAGAGAGAAAATAAAATGACACATCAAGAATCACTAATAGAATCATCAAGAATTCTTCTAGAAGGCAAAGATGAAGCAATTGCTATACGCAGCATACTAGTAAAAGAGTTTAGATTATCATCAAGGGATGTATCGGTTAAAACTCAATATGGTGGAACATCAAGTATGGTGTGGGTGGAGTTAAAAACAACAAAAGCATTGCCGTTCATATCTAAAATAAAGGGTATTGCTGATGATTTTGATAAGTATACTACTGATGGGCAGGGTGAAATATTACAAGGCGGTAATACTTTCATTCAAGTTTCTATAGATTACGACTTTGAAGTATCTCTAAGAAATATGATCAACAATGAATTTAAGAAACAATCGAAGAATGGATTTTCGCTTGGTGATAAGGTCAAGTTATTTAAAACTTTCACTGTCCACTTTTATGATAGGGGTCTCATTATGGTATCAGTCGGAACAAAAACATTATCAACAACTGATGTATCTGGAATTGGATCAACCGTTCTAAGTTTTATCGAAAAATATGCTAAGACTGAATTATACGCAAAGATAAAATAATTGAAAATAAGTGTTGACAACATAACATAAATCGGGTTATAATGACAAAAACATACAAAGACTTCATCCAAGAAGCAGTTACATCAGAAGCAAAAGGCAAGGAAGATTTTACATTAGTTTCAGAAGGTGTAGTAACACCTGAAGATGTAATGGCAGCGATTGAAACTGCATTCAAGAAGTCTTTCCCTAATGGATGGATTAGAATCAAGATTAGAAACATGCTAGGTCTGGATGCTATCAGTTTCGATTTAGGTCTTATCGGTGATAAATCTGAATGGGGTAGTGGTATTCGACAGAATGATCCGATGTACCACTCGTTTGTCGTTTATTATAAAGATGGTAAATATGAAGCATCCAACTCACTAGGAAGAATTAATCTAAAACCAGAGGAAGGAACTCATTATGCAATGCAAGGTTTAAAGACTAAGTTCCGTAAATCTAAAGGTTCACCAGACAAAATTGTTAAAGCATTCAATACATGGTTTCCTAGAGTAAAGAAATTGGTTAAAGATAACGAAGAGAATTTTTATCAAAGAGATAGATATTCTGACAAGTTTTTCAAATAACTAGGTTAAGAGATGCAAAGAATAGGATAATCCCATATGATTGCTATATTAGATCAACTCATGGTGCTAGTCATCGTGTCAGCAGGTGTCGCATTTGTGCTTCGCTACATGAACGCTACATTGAAACGAGAGGCTGAGGAGCACAGGGCAGAGCGGAGTAAGGAATACACCAAAAAAAAAAAAGATGTAAATAAAGGTTGACACTGAATTTCAATATTCCCATTTAATCCTCGTTTTATACGGGGGTTTTTTATTTAAAATAAGTGTTGACCTCTAGCACTAAACATGATATAATTAGTCTTACTTTTGAGAAACATTGAGATTATATTATGACCGAATTAACAAAAGACCAAATTAAACTGACTGCATTCGACTATGGTGTTGCTATAGAAATAGTAGAAGCATTGTCTAATACTGTAAGTACCATTGAAGAATTGAACGAAGCAGTAGAAGATGCTATTGATAATGAATGGCAAGAAAATAATTATTAAATAAGTGTTGACATTGATGAGGTGCTCCTGGCAGATAATGAATACCTTCCAATGCCGATTCTAAAGGCATATCAAAAAATTAGGTAAATTGAACCACAAATAAAAAAAGGAAATAAAATGAAAGGTACTATACGAACATTACTTGGATTCATTATTGTTTTAGGTGCTGCCGGTGCTTGTGATATTGAACCAGTTCTTAAACTTTGGGAAATCTTATCTTACTCAGTATTTGGATTAGTATTAATGTCTTCGGGTGTTGCGGCAATGAACAAACAAGGGAATTAATATTAAAAACTACACCACAGAAGAACTGAAAACCATGATTCATAGTGAGGATCGTTTTGTCCGTGCCGCAATAGCAGAATTGGGGTATGGTCTAGATTTATTAATTAATGATGATGATTGGTTAGTTCGAAAGGCAGCAGAATCTAAACTAGAGGAAATAAGAGTTGACAATGATGTAGATTTAGGTTATAATTAGTCTTAGTTTGAAGAAATGGAGGATATATTATGAATTACCAAGAACAATGTACGAAATACTTCGCACCATTAGATGAAATAGCAGAAGCAATGTTGAATTGTGAAGGGATTGCTGGGTTATCATTTAATGAACTCTATTCAATTATCGGAATCAACAAAGAACTTCAAGAGGATCTTTGTAAATATTGCGGATAAAATGATCAAAAGGTATAATCTATGACAACCCTAATTTTTATTATTATAACAACCACAAAATTTAATGTAGGAACCACTGTAATAAAACATGATTTCTCAACTTATGCTAGGTGTGAGTTAGCATCAACAGAAATTGCTTCTATGTTAGTTGTAGGGGAAGACACAACTTGGAAATCTAAATGTTTAGGAAAATAACTTAAATTACCCGACAGTCTTGTATACTACGTTTAGATTGTGTCCAATCTCCAGTATACGGAAAGAATCCTAAAAATACAAACTTTTCCAGATTGTCGTAACCTACTCCTTGGTGTTTCATTGTAAATATTGTAGGAGCAGTATCATGCACGAAGGGTTCTGATGTATATCCATAAACACGACCATCCAAGTCTGTAGCTATATGAGTATAAATTTTATAAAGAGAAAGGTTTTTGTCAATGTAATTTACAAAAATAAGTTCACAATCTCTCTCCAATTCTTTAGCAGTTTTAAACCTAAACATTTTCAATATCTCCTTGATTATCATTTTATTTATTATATAGGATGATGAAAATAAGTGTTGACATTGAGAACTAGATAAGGTATAATTAGTCTTACTTTTGAGAAATACAGGAAATATATATTATGAGTGCAATCACTTTTTACAGTCTATCAGACTACAATAACGGTTCTTTAATTCCATTCACTATTGATCTTTCTGAAGTGAATGATAAAGAAGAGTATTATACTGCCATGAACGAAGCATTAAAAGACATCACAGAAGACCTTAATGATGGTGATATTCGCGAAGAATGGATCGTTGCAGACTTTGAAGATGTCCCATCAACATTAGTTGGTGAATATGATCTTGATGACACTTATTGGGATTATAAAGAATTACTAGATGATGAAGATGTTGATATGGTTCAAGCAGCAATGGAACTTGGTATTCAACCTGATAATATCCTTGATAACTATGTTGGTGAATATCCTAATAATGAGGAATTGTTTGATAATCTAGGTGGAGATATTATTCAAGAAATTGAAGATACGGTTCCTTCTTGGGTCTGTATAGATTGGAAACAAACTGCCGATAACTTCGCTGAAGACTATTACAGTGAAAATGGATATTATTTTTACAGTCACTAAAAGGTAAAAAATTATAAATTATAAATTTGTGAAACACACCGGAACAACTTGTCCAGTTGCACCAGAAACCATTGTTGTATATCGTACAACATCATCAGAAACACCATTGAGTCATATACATCATCCTATTCAAGCAGGATTATTGACTTGGAATCACTCTGATCAATTTATGGGAGGTATTCTAGAATATGCTCTCGAACCAACTAAACATTTGGATATATAAATAATATGAAGAAAAGTTCACTAAAGACTAAGAATGATAAAATTAGACTTGGCACATTATCTCTTGCAGGATTAAAAAAACTTGAGGAAACCTCTGGACGTAAAAAAGATAAATCCAAGATTCGTACAAGAATTACTTTGTTAGAAAATAAATTGGCAAAGGAAAAGAAATAAAAAAGGATTAGGAATATGAATATGATATTGGTTTTTTGTTGTTTGCTTACATTACTTCTATTAGATCAAGCAGGTATTATCAGAATAAAATGTTTACGTAAATTATATGATAAACTTAAAACTTTTGAAGATAAAATAGATAATATATTCATCAAAAGAAAACCAATCACTCATATTCATCCAATCCCAATTAGAATACAAGAGATGGACTCCATTCTCTATGCATACCGAGTAGACAATAATCTTTTTCTAACTCAAGCAACAAATCCTATAGAATTACTTCAAAATCTTCATCTCATATTAGACACTTCTTATATCTCTGTTTCAGAGGAAGATGGATTTTCCTTTATCGAGGATTATATCATTAAATGACAACATATTTTTTATTATAAATACTATTGTAAATTCATAATATTATAAATAAATATTGAACCTTTAGTAAATAATAGGACAAAAATATGTATTCATTTAAAGATTTTCTAACTGTAGATTATACAGGAACAGATGAAGAACTCCTTGCCTTACAATCGAAAAAACGTAAATTAGAATCAACCGAAGAAGAAGAAGTTGATGAAGCAATGAGTTTATCGCAACGTTTAAAAATGAAAAAGTCATTCAAAAAAAACAAAGCAAAAATAATGATGGGTCGTAAAAAGGCAGCAAAGAAACATGCAGACCCAGAACATCTAAAGAAACGTGCAGAGAAACAAGCACGGGGTGCTCTTGAGAAAAAACTTACTGGTGGAAAATCTAAAGCAGATTTATCGTTTGCTGAAAGAGGACAACTAGAAAAGCGTATGGCAAAAAAGTCTGCCGCTATAAAGAAACTAGCAAAGAAACTTCTTCCCGCCGCTAAAGCGAAAGATAAAGAAAAGTTTAAAAAATCAGCACCAACTGAGGAATAGTCAGATTAAAAGTTTTTCTGAATATCTGTTGGTTGAAGAAACTAAAGAAATTGTAGTTTCCTTTGCTAGGTTCAATTCGACTACTGTAGCACACGAGAAGTTGATCGATAAGGTTTCTTCTATTGCTACTGGCAACAACTACAAGATATTCGTCTTATCACCTCAAAAAGAAACTCCTAAATTGGATATCACCACAAAGATTAAATTGATGCGTAAGATGTTTCCAAAGTATGGACGTGCCATAATGAATGATCCTGATATACATTCTGTATCTGATATCCTCTCTAAATTAAAAGATCAAGGTTATTTCAAAGTAACCTTAGTTATCGACTCCGATAAAATTCCAGAAATTGATTTGATTATAAATAAATATAACTTTACTGATATAAATATAGTACCGTCTGGTTTGCCTGATCCTGATGATGTTGTAAGAAAACATATTAAATTAGATATGGTATCAGAGGAACGTGAAAATTATGTGAAAGGTTTATTGTATAGTTTGAATGATAATGTTATAATAAAAGAAAACAAAGAAACTGCTAAAATCACTATGTTAGGTTCTAACTATGTTATAGTAGAAACTAAAGATGGTAATAAACTCCGTAAATGGATATCAGATATCAATAAAACAAAGGAAACTAAATGAAAACATTCCACCAACTAAGAGAGAGTTTAGAACCACAAGAACTCAACGAAAAACTAATCATGCTATCCAATGGTAAACGATATGGTCAAATTGTTTTCTTGGCGGGTGGTGCAGGTTCAGGTAAAGGGTTTGCCGCAACAAATTTCATGCAATCAGAACTATTCAAGATCCGTGATGTGGATGAATGGAAAACCTCGTTTATGAAAATTGCGGATTTAAAATCTAATCCCGAAAAATATGCAAAGAGACTTGCTGCTGGTTCTAAGATTGATCCAGACAAATATAAAGAAATCAAAGGATTGAATTTAAAAAAATCTGCCGATGTATTTAAATTACACACCTTTATTGATGGACTGAATATCAAAGATAATACTATGCGTGGTTTATTATCTACTATGAAAAACCCAGCAACTTTACCAAATATCATGTTTGATATCACAGCAAAGGATATTAACTCTGTCGCTAAGATGATGCCTGATTTATTGTCTGCTGGATACAATCCTGCTAATATTCATATGATTTGGATTCTTACAAACTATGAAGTTGCTATCAAAAATAATGCAGAAAGAGACAGAGTTGTACCAAGTGATATCTTATTGAATACTCATGAAGGTGCTGCATCTACTATGTTCAACCTTATTGCAAAAAAAGGTAAGAAACTAGCAATCAATGGTGCTATCCATGTTGTGTTAAATAATCGTGTCAATACCATCACTTGGGCAGAAGGCGATGTTGCTAAAGGTGGTCAGAAAGTTACTGCTAAAGGACTTGAGAATCGACCCTTAGATAAAAAAGGTAAAAAGATTGGAATGATACGTGACTTCAAATACTTAACTATGAAAGAACGCGGCAAATCAATCAAATCTGATGAAGAAGTCTTAGAACAATTGCGTAGATGGATACTCGATAATATCCCTGAAACGGACCTTAAACAAGGTCTTTCTACAATGACAGATGACCAATATTCTTTTCAATAATACAATGGATAATAATATGAATGATAGTGAAAACGAGATACACCCTGATATCGATGTCATGCTAATGGATCATATAGATTATGCAGCATATATAAAAGATGCAAGGGCTGGTATGCAAAGTATGAATGAGTTCATAAAAGAAAAAGAAACACAATATAAATCTAAAGATAACTAAATATAAGAGAGTGGCAAACTAATGAAACCGCAATTTGAGATGTTGAAAAAAATATTATCAGAGAGAGTTCAAAAGGTAGATGAACTCTCAACCGAATTGCTTGGTCGATATAAGACTAAAGCAGGAGCAGATGCTTCTGCCGCTGATAAAAAAGGAGACTTTAAACAGGGCAATAAAAGATTTTCTGGTATCGTTAAAGCAACAAAGAAACAATTTAAGAACAATGAAGAAGTTGATGATGATGCACAAAAAGAAGAATTAAAAGTTTCTGATGGTTTGGATGTATGGATTAAAGCATTTCAAGGTTCTGATGCACCTCAGTTTGATGAAAAAGATGATGAAGAAATACGCAATATGGCAATTGCCGCATTCCTTGCCGCAAAGAAAAAACTAAAATAAAGGGAATCATTTTATGGAATCCATGTCAAGCAATGAGAGAAGATTAGATCGCATTGAAGGAAAGATTGATAAATTGTCTGATGTTGTGGTATTACTTGCAAGAGCAGAAGAACGATTAATTACTTTAGAGTACAACAAAACTGAAGTCTCAAAAACTTTGGATGATCTTGATGCACGTGTAGACGAATTAGAGTCTATCGTTGATTTAAATCAACGAACAGTTAATTCGGTTCATAAGGTAATGTGGCTAGGTGCAACAGCAATGGCTGCTGGACTCTTAACATACATTAAAAAAGGTTTATAGAAACCCACATTTAAAATTAAAAAAAGGAAAACAAATGTTTAATAATAACGTCCCAAATCCACTAGCAGATACATATAAAGAAATGCTAGAAGGTACTAAAGCAGAATATGAAAAATTCTTCAATGGTGCTTTAAAGAAGTTTAAGATTTCATCTCCTGCGGATCTTAAAACTGATGCAGAGAAAAAGAAATTCTATGATTATGTTGATAAGAATTATACATCAGAGGACGAAGAGAATGAAGAACTTAACCTAGAAGATTATTCGGTCGGTGATTGGGAAGAGTTTATGATGTCTGAAGATTTTGAACAGTTAGATGAATTAAGTAAAAAGACTTTAAGTTCTTATATCGGTAAGTCTAAGAGTGCAAGGGATAAGGGATTGAAGGATTACCACAAATCACCTGAAGGTTCAGACGAGCGAGATAAAGTTGGAAAGAAACTTAATAAGAGAACTGATGGTGCAACAAAGGCTCAAGATAAATTAAGAGGACGACAAAATCTGAAAAACGCCAAGGAGAATTACGATCTGAAAAAAAAAGAATCTAATTTAGAAGAAGCAAAGAACTATACTTATGATGGTAGCGGAACCGTAAAGATCACTAAGAAAAACTTTGCAAAGGTTCATAAAGATTATAAGGGTGGTACTAAGGGTAAGGAAACTATGATGGTTCTTAGTCCTAAAACAGGTGGAACTGTTCTGGCTCCTGTAGAGTTTATTTCAGAAGAACTAGAAGAAGCAACAAATTGGAAACAAGGTGATGGTAAACCTAAAGGTGGTTCTTCTATTGAAAATGTAAAGTTCTGGGATCTTCCTGATGCTTCTCTAAAGTATATTCAGAAAGATGCCTCTGCCGCAATGAAAGCAAATCCAGAAGGTAAGAAAGCTGGTAAGTATGCTGATGAAGTAAATGATGCATCAATTGTACTGTTCTGGCGTAAGAAGAATAACATCATAGTTAAATAATTTAAAGAACTAAAAGGTAATAAAAAATGGCACAATATTCAAAGAATAGGACTTCGTTTTACCCAAATGAAAATGATGATATTTTCGAGGTAGGATTACTAGGAACTAAAGACGGAAATGTTGTGTCTGATATTAATCCACTTCCGGTTACAATGTCACAAGCAGCATCTTATGGTTCTAATAAACCATTCTATCTTAATGTTGCTCAAGGATTAATTCCTGGGTATTCAGGAAACCATAAGTTTGGTGCTGTTCCTTTAATGTCTATCAATACTACTGGAACTGTTTGGGATATCAATGATACTCTATATCCTTGGGATTCTTGGACTACACCAGGAACTATTACTCTTGATAGAGCAAATGCTGCTGATATTAATCATATAGTTAGAGTCGAGGGATTAGATGCTAGTTTTAACTTCGTATCAGTTGATATCACCTTAACTGATGTTAGTAATGCTTCTGCTCAAGTGTTTTCAAGAATTAATAGAATGTATTTACTTACTGATGGTAATGCAAATCTAGGTCATATAAATGCGGTTAAAGGTGGTGTAACAGTTGCTAGGATAACTGCACTAAAAGGTCAGACTTTAATGTCGGTGTTTACCATACCAGCAGGAAAGACTGGTTACTTAATTAATGTTTGTATGTCAACTCAGACTAATGGGGATGGTTCAGGTCAAGTTATGGTTCGTGACTTTGGGGATGAAGTTTTTTTGATTAAACATGCATTTGAGATAAGTGGTGAAGGTGGACATTATATGTACGATTTCCATATACCTACACCAATCACAGAAAAATCTGATATAGATATTAGAGCAATATCAAGAGCTAATAATGGTAGATATACTGCGGTATTTGATATCTTATTAGTAGACAATTAAAAATAAATAAGGAATATAAAAATGAAAAAAGTACCAAGTTGGTTAAAGGGTTCAGTAGCAACCCACAGAGGATATGAAACAAAAGCTGGTGAATTATTAAAGTCCATCAGATTAACTCAAGAGCAAATCAATGAGTGGAATGAAGTTGATACTGTTGTTGTTGAAGAACCTGTAGTGGTTGTTAAAGAACCTGTAGAAGAGATTTATTTAAAGTCTAAGACTAAAGCAGAATTGATTAGCATTGCTGAACGTCATGGTTTAGAAGTTAATCCAAAAGATACAAAAGCAGATATCATTTATATCCTAGAAACTTTGGTGTAATATTATTATGAAGATGTTTGAAGTGTTGAATGAGGAGAACTTTCTATTATATGCATCTAGGAATTATAACTCTACTAAATGTATAGATCTTAATGAATTTTATGATGACCTTAATCGCTTCAAACATATTAATAAATTATTAACTAGATATGCTGTTAATGATGACCTGCAAGAAAGATTGTTACTAAATCATACCATTGTCTTATTCAATGTATTCGGTATAGATGCAGCAAGTAAAATGATATGGTATAGAATTAAAGAACAACATTGGTCAGTGATAAAGACTCTTCTTGTTTACTTGAACTATATAAATGAAAAGGATAAAGTTGAAGTACCTCTGGATATAACACTAGTTGAAAGACTTAGAAAGATATGATTTAAACGATTTTAACCTTTATAACATACTGATTACTAACATGAATAATAGTGCTATTTTCACTTAATATCGTTATTAGTACATTGATACCTATTAGTTCTAGTTATAATGCAGTTTAAACGATTATAATATATAACATGTTGATTAATAACCCTATCCCAATTTTCCCTAGTGACAGATCTATTATACTACACTTTTCAATAAATGTCAACCCTTAAAAAACAATTAGGTAAATTATTATGAGCATTATATCAAGAACAGGTGATTTATTTTATGCCTTTAGATTCTTAAAACTATTAGTTACACCTTGGAACAAAACCGAAGCATTTGAACTTGGTGTTATAGATGCAAAAGGTAAAGTACTAAAAAAAGGATCTACCTTAAAAACCCCCGAAGAAAAAACTTCATATACAATATTCCATAGACTAGTCTTTAATATTAAAAGATTAATTGGATTACTACCATACGGTAGAACTAAAATTGCATCATGGGCAACTGCTATTTTCTTGATCAGAGAAGAAACCGGTATGTCCGAAGAAGCAATCCTAAAAGTTCTAAAGAAAATGGATGCTTCCTTTAATGAAAAGGAATTAACAGAATCCTCCACTTGGTATCTTAATGAAAGCAAACAACTGCTACCAGGAATCTATACTTTGCAAACTGAAGGGGTTTCTCCTAAAACTGGTGAAGTAATTGCCTCGAAGGGTACTAACATTAAAGTTAATGAAGCACTAGAACCTGTTGGATATTCTCTTGGGGAACCTATATATAAAGTATATCACCTAAAAACTAAACAAGAAATCTTTATCAACTCTGGAGAAATAATCAAATGAAAGAAGAAGTTGCCTCAAATTCTGTATCCGGTGGTGGTGTAGATATGAATCCTAATGGAAGACCTAAACATAAAGAGTTTAATGTTTCTGCTGATGTGTTTCGTAAGTTTGAAACGGGTAGAATGAAATTCGAAAGATGGTCAAAGTTCCTTGATGAAGAAGATGATAATCAAATGAGTATCAAATTGTACGCCGCTAAGAATAGAGGTCATACTATCATTCTAAGAAATGAAGAAACAGGTGCACTAAGAGCAATTAGACGAAGATCATCTAACGGGTTATGATAAGACTATATGGTGCAATTGCTTTAGTTATGGTTATCCTTGGTTTGGGTCTTGGTTGTAAATATTATTATGACTCTACCCAAGCAACGATTGAACTATTGACCGCTGATAATGCCACTCTAAGTGTTGCAGTGGAAATCCAAGAAGCTACTATAGCAGAAATTAATAGTTCAATAGAATTGAGAGAAGAGGCTTCTGCCGAAATACAAGATCGACTACAGGAATCTGAGGTAATGTTAGATACACTTAGACTCAAACTCACTAACCATAATTTGACTAAAATTGCCATTAAGAAACCTAATTTACTTGAGGATAGAATTAATTCTGCTACCAAAGAACTGTTTAAAAACATCACCGCTGATACTACTACTCAGTAGTAGTTGTACACCATTACCTAAAATTGAAATTAGACAAAGATATTCGAATGGGGGGTATAAGTGTTTCACTTAAATTTGCAGTTATCGAAATGGTATCTTTTCATAATATTGCCCCCACTTTTAGGACAGTGAGGACACTGGACTATTTCTTGAACAAAGCCTTTTAGAGCAGCAGAAATCTTTGCTTTAGTTTCTTCTGATATTTTCTTGTCTTTTTGAGCAGCAGAAATCCTGGCTTTAGTTTCGGGTGACATATTCTTTTTAGAGGCACTCATCTTTTCTTTAGTTTCTTCTGAATGTTTCCTGCCTTTATGAGCAGCAGACATCTTTGCTTTAGTTTCATCAGATATATTTTGTTTAGAGGCAGAAATCCTGGCTTTATGTTCAACTGATAGTTTCCCTCCAGCAGCACCACCATCAAGACCGTTTTCAAGAATGAGATTTGCCCAATCTTTAGATTCTACTATATCATTTTCATTGGAGAACTGTAGTGCGACTTCTGTTATACTGGTGTCGTAATATGGTTCTGATAACCAAAGGGTCTCTATGAATTCTTTACCATGCTTTTTGATGTGATTTGTCCAACGAGTACCAGAACCCTGATACTTATAGGGATCTTTCTTAGTGGTTTTACCGAAGTATTTTAAACCTGTCTTGGAGTGTTGCTTGATATAAAGAAATGTTGGGATAATTTGTGTATATATAGTTGTGCTGGTCATAATGGTTTCCATTGTAGAATGATTAGAGTTACTGGGAATTGTCGTTCCGCGAGTAACACCTTTATTGCTTGACAAAAAGTGAGTAATGTTATAGAATAGTATTTCTAGTGTTATTTATACAAATTTAAATTTAGGGGTTATAGTATGATAAAAATATATGGTGCAATTGCTGTTACTAGTATTGATGGTTGGGGGTAAATATTAATATTATTACGATTCGACCCAAGAAACCATTGAACTATTTAAGAATATTACTGCCGATACTACTACTGTCCCTTAGTAGTTGCTCACTGTTTCAACCTAAAATTGTGACAGTCACTGAATTCATAAAACCAGTGATCACTCCACAAAAACATCCCAAACCCATTAAACTTTCTAAAGTGGAATGGTCAGTGGTGTCAGATAAAAACTTAGAAGCATTCCTAGAAAAATCCAGAAAGATGAATGGTCAAGTTGTGTTCATTGCAATATCAGTAAGAGGATATGAGAATATATCCCTAAATGTGCAAGACATGAAAAGATATATAGATCAACAAAAAGCAATTATTCTTTATTATGAAAAGTCACTAAAATAAAAATATTAGTAGACAAATCCTACTATATAGTATACAATATGTTATTGACTTTAAGAAACTTGATAAAGGAATGAAATGGGAATTAGATTATTAGAACCGAAATCTATTTACACGATAGATTACAAAACAGCAATAGAGTTTGCCAAACAACAATCAGAAATCTTCTGGTTGCCCGATGAAATTGAAGTTGAAAAAGATTTACACGATCTTAAAACCAACTTTACCGAAGCAGAATATCATGGTGTTATTTCTACACTAAAATTATTTACAATCTATGAGTTATCGGTTGGTAATGACTATTGGCAAAATTATGTTAGTAAAGTATTTCCTAGACCAGACATCCAAAGAATGGCAACAACATTTGCCTTTATGGAAATTGGGGTACATGCACCATTCTACAATAGAATTAATGAAGTCCTTGGATTAGATAATGATGAATTCTATACTGCTTATATGGATGATGAAGTATTAAATAATCGTATGAAATGGATCTCTAAGAGAGTTTCTAAACGTGATACGGTTTATAATATTCTGAAGTCTGTTGGTATCTTCTCTATGATTGAAGGTGCTATATTATATTCATCATTTGCTTTCTTGAAACACTTTAATAACAACGGTAAAAATAAACTGGTAAATGTAAATGCCGGTATTAACTTTTCTGCTATTGACGAAACATTGCACTCAGAAGCGGGTGCATGGTTATTCAGAACATTGTTAGATGAAGCAATTCAAGATGGTGTAATTACTGAAGCAGAACAAGTAAAACTTAGACAAGAATTAGAAGATACTACAAGAATTATCCTAGAACATGAAGCAGTGATTATTGGTAAGATTTTTGAAAAGGGTAGTATTAAAGGTATTAGTGATAAACAGTTGATTCATTTCGTTGAATCGAGATTGGACATTTGTTTATCTAACTTGGGATATAAACATATCTTTAACCCTACATATAACCCTATAGCATCATGGTTCTATAAAGATCTTGAGAGTAGTACTCTACATGATTTTTTTAGTTCTCAGGGGTCTGATTATAATAGAGCATGGACAGAAGGAAAATTTGCATGGTGAAAGAGTGTAGCATTTATGAAGAACTTGGTGAAGAACGTAAACAATTACAAGCAGAAGGTAAATTGCCACTTTGGTGTACAACTGCTGCTTGGCAAATGCTTAAAGAAAAATATCTAACACCAGAGTATACAGATCTACAATCAGTTTATACTAGAGTAGCAAAACACGCAGCAACTTATACTAATGATAAACCATATTGGGAAGATACTTTCTTTAACCTACTATGGAGCGGTCATCTAGCAGCATCTACACCCGTTCTATCTAATATGGGTACTGGTATTGGTTGTCCTGTAAGTTGTTCTGGTGGGGTAGTAGGAGATTCTGTATATGATTTCTATGGTGCTCAACAAGAAGCAGCAATACTATCAAAGAATGGATTTGGTACTTCGGGGTACTTGGGTGGGATTAGAGCAAGAGGATCAAATATCAATGGCATCAAAGGTGGTGCGTCTGGGGTATTACCAGTACTTAAGGATTTTATTCAAATGTCAAGAGATATCTCACAGGGTTCTCAAAGACGCGGTGCTTGGGCGGGATACGTTGAGATTGATCATGCAGATTATCATGAATTGATTAATCATATTTCTAAATACCCTGATGATGCTAATGTTGGTTGGATAGTTTCAAATGATTTTATTGAACGATTAGAAGCGGGTGATCCTGATGCTATTGAACGATATCAGAAAGCCATGAAACTTAAAATGATCACGGGCAAAGGATATTTCTTTTTTGTTGATAAGGTCAATAAACAAAATCCTCGGATGTATAAGGATAAAGGTTTTGAAGTAAAAGCATCAAATTTGTGTACAGAAATTACTTTGTATTCTGATAATGATCATACATTTTCTTGTGTGTTGTCTTCAATGAATGGTGCTTTGTATGATGAATGGAAAGATACAGATGCAGTATTTAATGCTACCGTGTTCCTTGATTGTGTTAACCAAGATCTAATTGAAATCGGTAAAAGAACACAGGGTATGGAAAAGGTTGTTAAGTTTGCTGAAAAGAGTAGAGCATTAGGGTTGGGTTTATTAGGGTTTCATACTTATCTACAAGAAAATATGATTTCATTCGAAAGTATGGATGCATATTATAAAAATACAGAAATCTTTAAACACCTTGATTCTGAATCTTTAAGGGCATCTAAGTGGATGGCCGAATCATTTGGTGAACCAGAATGGTGTGTTGGTTATGGTGTTAGAAATACTCATCGTATTGCTATTGCTCCTAACTTATCTTCTGCTCTTATTTGTGGATCTGTTAGTCAAGGTATTGAACCTATATACAAGAATGCTTATGTTCAAAACACATCTGCTGGAAAGGTTGATAGAGTAAATTCGACATTATTAAAGTTGATGAAAGACCGTGATGTATATTCTGTTAAAACTGTCCAAGATATTATTAAGAATAGTGGATCTGTTCAGCATGTTGATTGGTTATCGGAAGAAGAGAAAGAAGTTTTTAAGACTGCCTTTGAAATCTCTCAATTCCAAATAATCACATTGGCATCTGGAAGACAACGATTTATAGATCAAGCACAAAGTATTAATCTGTTCTTTTCTGCTGATGAATCGGAGGCATATATATCATCGGTACATAAGGCTGCGTTTCTAGATCCTTATATAAAAAGTTTATATTATATTAGATCTGAAAGTGGTGTAACCACTAACAAAGATGAATGCATTTCGTGTCATGGATAATATCTCACCTACTATTGAGTAGAAAGAGGTGACCGCTATCGCCCGGTCCACAATAGGCGACCATTAATATACCTAACGAATAAAGGTAAAAAAGGAAATGAGTGATATGGATAAAATAGAACACACATGTAATGCATGTGAAATGGAATATAAAATAAGATCTACTATGGCAGTACTAGAAAATGTTCAAACTAGATACTGTCCTTATTGTGGTACTGAAAATATTGATGATTTAGATTTTGAAGAAGGTTATGAAATTCCTTTGAATGAATCTGATGATGAAGATTTTGAATAATGATTGGTATCACCAGAATACTTTAGTAGAAACATTACCCGATGATTGTGTCGGGTTCGTTTATATGGTGACGAATCTTACCAATAATAGAAAATATATTGGTAAGAAACTTGCAAAGTTTGCTAAGACTAAGTACAAGATGGTGACCTTAAAGGATGGAACAAAGAAACGTAAGAAGATTAAGAGTCAAGTAGAATCTGATTGGAAAACTTATTATGGTTCCAGTGTAGAGTTGTCGTCTGATGTGGTTTCACTAGGAGCAGAAAACTTTACAAGAGAGATATTGTTTTATTGCAAATCTAAGGGTGCATTGTCGTATGTAGAATTAAGGGAACAGATTTTCCGTGAAGTATTATTACATCCTGATCTATGGTATAATGGAATAGTACAAGCGAAGATCCATAGAAATCATGTAAAAGAGTTGACTTTGCCTTGAATGTGAGTTATAATAAGTCTTACAAAATAAAAATGGAAACATATTATGATTATTATAGATTTCTCAGCAATTGCTATTGGCAATGTTGTTGCTCAAAAACTAACAAAGGAAGACGATATCCGACATACAATTCTGAATTCACTCAGAATGTATAATAAAAGATTCCGTACCGAATATGGTCAAATGGTAATTGCTATAGATTCTTATTCATGGCGTAAAGAGATTTATCCTGAATATAAATTTAAACGGGCTTCGGCAAGAAAAGAATCACCTATTGATTGGAAAAGTATCTTTGTGATTATTGATAAAATTAAACTTGAATTAAAGGAGAACTTTCCTTATAAGGTTGTAGAGGTTGATAGATGTGAGGCAGATGATATTATTGGTGTATTAGCATTAGATACCCAAGAGTTCGGACAACATGATAAAGTGATGATTGTATCCGGTGATAAAGATTTCATTCAGTTACATCAATTCAACAATATCAGACAATATAGTCCTATCACAAAGAAATTTATACAGAACCCAGATCCTAAAGCATATCTACTAGAACACTTATTAAAGGGTGATTCAAGTGATGGTGTGCCAAATGTATTGAGTCCTGATAATACATTTTCTGAAGGTATCCGTCAAAGTCCAATGACACAAAAGAAGATTGCAAAGTATACAATTGACAATCTTGATGATATGCATACTATTATGGAAACAGAAACATATAGAAACTTCTGTAGAAACCGTAAGATGATTGATCTAACACAGATACCTAAAGATCTTGTGTCAAATATCCAAGAAGAAGTTGCTAATGTGAAAGTTAGTAGTAAGTTAAAGGTATTAAATTATCTTATAAAGAACCGTTGTAGTTTATTAATCGAATGTGCAGGAGAATTTACGTGATACTAATGATACACGAGGTATTAGAGAAAGCAGTCTTATTGAAGACTAAAAAGGCAAAGATAAAATTTTTAAAAGAGAATAATACACTAGCATTAAGAGACATTCTAAGAGGTTCATTTGATGATGGTATTGTATTTACTTTACCTAAAGGATCACCACCATTTAATCAAGATGATGCTCCTGTTGGATATTCTAGAACCACACTACAACATGTGACAAATAGATTTTCTTATTTTGTTAAGGGTGGTAAAGGTGATGCTTTACAAAGACCGAAAGTTGAAAGAATGTTTATTGAGATCCTTGAAGGTGTTCATGTAAAGGAAGCAGAGTTAGTTATTCTAATGAAAGATAAGAAACTGACTAGTGTGTATAAAGGTATTACAAAGTCTTTAGTTAACGAAGTCTTTCCAGAATTGATTAAGCAGTAAATATATTATGCCAACCCATGCAACAAGGAGTAAAAGTTTTCTCAGTTAAATCATTTTAAATACAGTAAAAATATATACAGGAAACTGAATATGTATGGACCTCAAGTAGAAAGATTAAAGAGGGATTCTAGGGAACTAGGATACTTTATGCGGAGATTAGAAAAACGTGGTGAAAACAAAAAGGCATTCGATCTTCAAAAGAAGAGAGAGTACCTTGATTCTAGAATTGAAGACTTGGAGGATTTCTTTCTAGGAGCGTAAATAAGTCTTGACAATCTTGCTATTGTATAGTATAATATATTTTCAGTAGTAAGATTGTCTTAAAACCTAATAGAGGATATGAATGCCAACCTATATGTTTAAGAATATAAACACTGGAGAAATCACAGAAAAGTTTATGAAAATATCAGCAAGGGAGATTTACCTAGAGGACAATAAAGATCAAGTAGCATATATTGCAGTTTCACCTCATATAGTTCATGAACTAGGGGGTGTATTATCAAAAACTTCAGATGGTTGGAATGATGTTCTAAAGAAAATCAAATCAGGTTCTGGACAAGGCAACAGTATTCATACAAAAAACTAATAATGAATAGTAAATCAACTAAAATAAGATTAGAAAATCTAACATCTTTAGAACCTCTTACCGAGAATCAAGGGAAAGTGTTCCGAGCATATAATAGTGGAATGAATCTTTCTTTGAATGGTTCTGCTGGTACTGGTAAAACCTTTATTGCAATGTATCTGGCACTAGAAGAAATTCTGGATAAAGATACACCATATGATAAATTGGTTATTATCAGATCCGTTGTTCCGATTAGAGATATTGGTTTCTTACCAGGAACAGAAGAAGAAAAGCAAGAGGTTTATACAGCACCTTATAGAGGTATTGTAAGTGAACTCATAGAAGAACCTAATGCTTGGGATGCTCTTGTAAATCAAGGGGCAATAGAGTTCACATCAACATCATTCATACGGGGTATTACATTAACCAATGCTATTATCATTGTCGATGAAATGCAGAACCTAAATTTTCACGAACTAGATTCTGTTATTACCCGTATAGGGGAGAACTGTAGATTTATAATGTGTGGCGATTATTATCAATCTGACTTCTCTAAAGATAAAGATCGAGATGGAATTTTAAAGTTCATGTCTATTATTACTAACATGAAATACTTTGAAACTGTGGAATTCACATGGGAAGACATTGTTCGTTCAGGTCTTGTACGTGAATATATTATGACTAAAGAACACCTAGGAATTAAATAAAATATTATGTCAAAAAAACTAGCAAAATACGATTCTAAAAATAAATTTAAAGATGAAATAAAACGCAACACTCCTAAGAAGATGCGGGATCCTTCTGATAAAAATAAGGAAAAGTATAATAACCAAAGTGCCTTATTAAATTATGAAATTATTTGAAAAACTTGATATAGATTTTGGTTATCAAGATCTAGATGTTGTATATAATGGTGGTGGTAGAAAATACAAGACACCTGACGGTACTTTGTATCCTTCTGTCACTACTGTATTATCAATACTAGGTCGTGATAGTATTGAGGCATGGCGTAAACGAGTAGGAGAAGAAGAGGCAAATAAAATATCTTATCGTGCTTCTACTCGTGGCACTGCTGTCCATTCTATTATAGAACAATATGTAAAGAACAATCCTGATTATAGAAAAGGGTTCATGCCTAATGTAATACAATCTTTCTTAGCAGTGAAAGATATCCTTGATACTAGAATGGGTAAAATATATGGTCAAGAGTTTGCTCTATACTCTGACTATTTAAAGTTAGCGGGTCGTGTAGATTGTGTGGGTGAATTCGATGGTGTTATGTCTATTATAGATTATAAAACATCAACTAAACCTAAAAAGGAAGCATGGATATCTAATTATTATATTCAAGAAGCCGCGTATGCTATTATGTGGGAAGAAAGAACTGGGATACCTATTACACAACTAGTAACAATTATTGCAGTAGATAACGCACCAGCACAAGTGTTTATTGAACATAGAGATAATTGGGCGCCCCAATTATTAGACACTATTGAAATGTATAACCAAGAACATTGTATAAATACTAATAGTTAATAATAAATAATAAATAGGATAACTAGTATGGATGATAAAATCACAAAGTCACAACTTAATGTCATAGAGAAATCTCTTGATAAAATATTCGACCAACTTGGAGTTGATGTTGTGTTTACTAAACATTTCTTTGATAGATTAAATGATGCAAGAAATAAGAAACAGATTACACCCGATGAATTGGTGGGCATATATAAAGATCTGTATAAGAAGTTTGGTAAAAAAATATCTAAAGTTGGTGGTGGTAAAGAGGTTGAAGAGTTAGTGAAATCAATGAGTACTGATATTAACATCCCAGTTCATATTGAATATGATAAAAAGAATAAAGAAGTAAATCTTGTTGCTAAAACAGTAATGAGAAAAAAAGGTTTTAAAACTGGTGATAAAGTATTAGCAGTTGAAGGCATGTTAGGATTTAAAGATTTTATAATAGAAGGTCAATACGAAATGATGATGCGTAATGGACAAGTCCGTAAGTTCATTGCTAAAGATGATGCTGATGCTAAACGCATTGGTAAAGGACACAATGCCAAGAGTGTTATTCGACTAGTAAAGGGAATGCCTGTCAAATTAAAGGAATCTGTCAAGACAGTCGATGATTGAGGTATGTTAGGATTTAAAGATTTTTATAAAAACTAAAAAGTGAGATAAATTATGAAATTTGCACCATTGAAAAAGAATGTATTAGTAGCAAACATTGAACGTGTAAAAACAACATCATCAGGAATTATTATTGAAGGTACTTCTGGTATGTCTGATAATGAAACTGGTAGAGTGCTTGAGATTGGATCAGAAGTGAATGAGGTTGCTGTGGGTGATGAAATCTTATTAGATTGGGCAAAGAGTACACCAGTGAAAGTTGATGGTGAACAACGTGTCGTTATCTCTGAAGAGTTTATCATAGCGGTTATACAAAGGTAAATTAAATATACGGCAATGATTGAAGTCGATAGGACTGGGGATGCTTGGTCGAAGATATCCTAATTTATGAAATATAAAATACTAAAGATTGCTAAGAGTGATATCAGAAAGAAGTTATTAGCTTTCGGTATGACACCATATACTATTGTTGAGGTTATAAGAGTAGCACCTTTAGGAGATCCTATTGAGGTGATGGTTCGTGGTTGTTTTATAAGTATCCGTGCAAGTGAATGGGATACATTAACAGTTGAAGAAACTTAATTATAAGATAGGATATAATATGGGAAGTGAAAGTATAGGGATGATTTTGGGATCTGATCAAAAGTCCAATAGTTTTTTAAATAGACCTTTAGGTGGAGCACTTCACGAGTTTTATCTATTAGGTGAAATAGCAGAAGCATCTGAGTATATTGATTGGTTTGATACAATCAGAAATGCTGTTAAGGGTGATATCGTTAGGATACATATCAATTCGTTTGGTGGTGATTTATTCACTGCTATTCAAATGATAAGATCTATTCAAGAAACAGAAGCAAGTGTCATTTGTTCTGTTGAAGGTGCTTGTATGTCTGCTGCTACAATGATATTTCTTCAAGGTTCTAGTTATGAAGTATCAGATCATTCTATGTTTATGTTCCACAATTATTCTGGTGGTACTATTGGCAAGGGTGGGGAAATGTATGATAATATTATACACGAAAAGAAGTGGTCAGAAAAACTATTAAGAGAGATATATGAAGACTTCTTAACTGAAGTTGAAATCGAATCTATCCTAAATAATAAAGATATTTGGATGGATTCTGATGAAGTTATTGCTAGACTAAATTTAATCAATGAATTGTATAGTGAAGATAATGAAGAAGAAGGTGATAACATGTTCGATGATTTTGATGATGATTTCATTGAAGAAGAAGAAGAAGTTAAACCTAAAAAATGTTGTGGGAAACTAGATGATAGATGATATATTCGATTTTGGATTTACCGCTGTAGATGAGGCAGAACTTGATATTGTGCAACAAGCAACTAATCAAGTTCTTAAAACCGAAAGTACAGCATTAGATCTACAAACTAAAATTGATGCACTATACAATGCTGTGGTGCCATTACTTAATAATCTCAAAAAGAACCCTGAAAAGGAATATATACTATGGCCGAATCGTTTAGAAAAGGTAGAGCAATTTGAAACACATTTACTAAAAATTTATAAAGGTTAGTTATGACAAAAAGTTGGCATGGGGGAAAAGGAAGTTCCCCTAGAAAACAAAGTGACCGAAAACAATTCGAAGACAATTGGGATAAAATCTTTGGTAAAACCGAAGAACCTAAACCTGAAGAATCTAAAATAGAGGATGATGTATCATGAGTAAATTCAAGTTAAGTAGAAGGTCTAAGAAGAAACTGATTGGGGTAGATGAAGGATTACAAAGTGTTGTAAAAAGAGCAATAGAAATAACTGAAATAGACTTTGGTGTAACTGAGGGTGTAAGGTCACTTGAAAGACAGCAAAAGTTATTTGATAGAGGTGCAAGCAAGACAATGAGAAGTCGGCATTTAACAGGAATGGCAGTTGATCTTGTTGCGTACATAGGAACAGAGGTTAGGTGGGATTGGCCTTTATATCATAAACTGGCAGATGCTATGAAGGTTGCTGCTTCAGAACTTGGTGTTGAAATCGAATGTGGTGCCGATTGGAAAAACTTTCCGGATGGACCACATTTTCAAATAAAACACTAATTTAAAATTATTCGCTTGACATCACCTCAATACTATAGTATAATAGTATTTTGAAATGGGAATATATATATTTTATGAGTAAAATTACAGATTATATCATTGACATGGAGCAAGATTCACTTGTTCTATCATACGTGGAGTTCGTTGAGAAATACGGATCACACCACAATCAACAGGCATATCAAGAAATGAGAATACCCGTTCTTCTTCTAGAGGGACAGGATAATCTTACTGTTTCACAAAATGGAAATAAGAGTTGACTTTTAAAGGATGATATGCTATAATTATAACATAATCAATAATTAGGAGAGCGATGAATTTTAAATGTGACGACAATTTTAAAAGTGATGTAAATTCAAAGATTCAAAAATTTACACAAAGCGATGTTATAGATTCTAAAAATAGTATACTAGAAATAACATCAAAGGGTTCGTTAAAATGCAAACCAACTAGAGATCTAACAAGAGAATTATATAATGAAGAATCGTATTGACTTAATAAGAAACGCAGTGAATAACCTAAATTCAAAATCTGAGTTTAAAACTAAACTAACATCAAAGAATAAACTTCCAAGAACATCCAAGGCATATAAGAACTTCCTAAAGTCTGAAATGACTATTAATAATAACTTAGCGAAGTTAGATGTGAACCATAATGTTTGGAAAGATTCTGAATCTTTTGCAAAAACCCATTATAGTGATGTATATAATGAAACAACTAAAATTGACAATGAGTGGAACTGATATGAATGACTATAGAAACCTTTTAAAATCTAACATATGCGAGGTAACCTTTACTAAAGTTGATGGATATACAAGGGTAATGACCTGTACACTTCAAGCAGAAGCAATCCCTGAAGATAAAAAACCTAAAGGAACATCAACTAGAAAAATGTCTGACGAAACCATTGCGGTTTATGACATTATTACTGAAGATTGGAGATCATTCAGGATAGATTCTGTGACGGAGTTTAAAGTTCTAAAATAAGGAAAATAAGTGTTGACATGGATGTCGATTTAGGTTATAATTACCTATACTTTAAAAAGATAGGAAATAAATATTATGAACAGTGAAAACAAAAAAGATTTAACAAAGACCTTTGAATGTAGTTACAAAGATCTACCATTAGATGACAACGATGATTATGATCTTGAAGCATTTACACCACAACAACTAAGCGATTTCTATTGGGACAACCCTGAAGCAATTCCTGACTAAAATAAAACTTGACATCTAGTTCTAGATAAGGTATAATTAGTCTTACTTAATTGAGAAATACAGGAAATATATTATGAATGAAGATGAATATTACGAATACGAAGTTTATCGTGAAGAATTTAATCAAGACGAAATCGATTTGATTATAGATTATGATGATATATCAGATGATGAAAAATAAAACTTGACATCTAGTTCTAGATAAGGTATAATTAGTCTTACTTAATTGAGAAATACAGGAAATATATTATGGCTATTGTTAAAAAGAAGAAAAAGGTTGTTACCAGAATCAAAACTGGTTTAGCGGGTGCTCCTACCGATACCTTTGAAAAATTTAAAAGGTATATTCATACCGATATTGATAAGAAAGTGATATCAACTATTATAAAAGATTATATCCATCAAACCTGTTCTAAGGAAGATCAAAAATATATTTCAGCATGTCCCGAATATGTATTCACCATGAATACTCATATTGCAGCTTGTATCCATTGGAAATATGCTTTGAGTAATACATTTAAACCAAGAACAGTTAAAAACGGCACAAAGGATATTGAAATATTTTATGATGGTGATAAAGCGATATCAAACTTTTTAATCTCATCTATAATAAAAGGTAAATCCCTTATCAAAGAAACTACTATTGATGCAAAACCTATTATTGTAATAAGTCCTAAAGAAAGACTATTGAATAAAATCAATAAAACCGTGATGATTGATCTAGACACTATAGAAGATTCTTGGATTGATAATAAAAAGGATGTATCTAAACTAGATCTATATACAGCATTTAAGGGTCATGGTTTAACTGGAGCATCTGTGCCTCCTGTAAGAGCAAGACTTATGACTTGGTTATCTGAATATTCAGATGCCTTTAATAATACATGTGAACAAGCTGTTGAAGGGTATTCACATATTATAAGAAGAATTATCAGAAAGAGAATTGATATTATTAACGTAATGTTAGGGGATTTGGATAAAGTATTATCAGCATCTAAGGCAGTTCGTAAAACTAGAGTGGTAAAACCTAAATCGGTTAGCAAACAATTGGAGAAACTTAAATATCAAAAAGAGAGTTTGGAATTTAAAATATCATCTATCCAAGTTAGTTCCATCATTGGTGCAATGAGATTGTTTGTATTCAACTCTAAGACTCGTGAAATATCAGAATATGTTTCTACGTCCTCTAAGGGGTTTGAAGTTAAGGGTACAACATTACAGAACGTGAGTGATGTGTCAAGGAAAACTAAGTTAAGGAAACCGGAAGAGTTCTTAACAATTGCACAAAAGAAAACAATTAAACAAATTGATACTGCATGGAAATTATTGACAACAAAGGTTAGTGTTCCAAATGGTAGAATTAATTCCGATACTATAATTTTAAGGGTGTTTGCATAATATGATGATGTTTAATATGTCTACAAATATGGTTGAGCAGATTGAAAAAGATTTAGAATTGATACCATTAACACCAAAGGAATTCTCTTATATGGTAGAAGAGAAAATCTTAAAAGGATATGATTATATTGCTGCGTGTGTTTATATCTGTGATGAGTTAGAGTATGAGATCACAGAGATTTCTAAATTGATTACACCATCTTTATTACACAAGATTGAAGCAGAAGCAGTTTCTAATAGATTACTTAGATCCAATTCTCACATTCTACCTTTATGATCGAACCATTTACATCGTTCAGGTTATATCAATCTATAAAGTTACATTTCGACTCTGACTCGTATGATTGTATTAAGTATCACTTCAAGACCTCAACAAAACCAGAAACATTCTGGAAGAGGAAGGATAAATATTTCTTTGCTAAGATAGGAAAGCAATTTGATGATACAGATGATTTGATTGGTTATTATGCTTCACAGTTTGTTGCTGATAACAAATGGATAGGTGATATGATAAACGATGAAGCAGTGTTTAAAGATTGGCAAAGGAGAACACAATCATTAGCATATAACTTTGAACAGGATATATGTAAACTTGAAAGCACGGCAGGATCATTTGATAAATTATTTGATTGTTCTAACGGACATCCTGTTGTGATAACATCTTTGATATCAGAAGAGATATCAATTGAAACTGTAGTGATACTAAATCACATAACAAAGTTTTTATCTAAAGCAGATAAAGAGATTACAGAAACCATTGTGTGGCCAGATATATCAAGGAAGATTCGTAAGTACGGATCATTCATCAATATTGATAATAATAAATTTAAAAATATTATACTTAAAGTTTTCTCGTCATAGCGATGAAATCTTAGATTTGCAGTTGTCGAAATGCCATCTTTTCATAAGGCTAAGGCCCCCACTTTTGGAACAGTGTGGGCAATGGACTATTTCTTGAGCAACACCTTTATTAGCAGCTGACAACTTTGCTCTAGTTTCGTCAGATATATGATTTTTAGCAGCAGACATCTTTGCTTTGGTTTCGTCAGAGCGTTTACTGCCAGTATTAGCATCAGATATCTTGGCTTTAGATTCTTCGGAATGTTTCTTGCCTGTATTACCAAATCCACCATCAAGACCATTTTCAAGAATGAGATTTGCCCAAAGATTGGATTCTACTATGTTGTTTTCAATAGATAACTGTAGTGCAATTTCTGTGATGTTGGTGTCGTAATATGGTTCAGATACCCAAAGGGTTTCAACGAATTCTTTACCATGCTTTTTGATATGTCGTTTCCAATGTAACCCTGATCCTGGATATGTATAGGGATCTCTAGTAGTTTTACCAAAGTATTTCTTACCAGTTATGGAGTGTTGCTTGATATAAAGAAATGTTGGAGTGATTGGTGTATAAATAGTTGTGCTGGTCATGGTAGTTCCTTACTGTAGAATGATTAGAGCCAATAGATGTTCGAGCATCGTGATTGGCATTTTTATTGCTTGACAAAAAGTGATTATTGTTATATAATAGTCTTTCTATAGTGTTATTTATACAAATTGAAATTTAGAGAAAGAAGTGAAAATAAGTGTTGACAATCTTACTACTGTATAGTATAATAGTATTTTAGTTAGTAGACAGAGGAGGTAAATTTAGATGCAGTATGTGTGAATAATTCAGTGTTACAAATAATTCAGTAAATAATTCAGTAAATAATTCAGTAAATATAAAAGGAAAATAATATGTCGTTTGATTCATTAAAAAGAAACCGTGCTAATATATCATCATTAACTAAAGCAGCAGAAGCTGCTGGTGGTGGTGAAAAGAAAAACTATGCGGATGATAGACTTTGGAAACCAACAGTTGATAAAGCTGGTAATGGTTATGCAGTATTTAGATTTCTACCAGCACCTGAAGGTGAAGATCTCCCTTGGGTAAGTTATTTTGATCATGGGTTCAAAGGTCCATCTGGTCAATGGTATATCGAGAATTCATTAACATCAATTGGTCAACAAGATCCAGTTTCAGAAGCAAATACAATCTTATGGAATACTGGTCGTGATGAAGATAAAGCAATTGCTCGTGATCGTAAAAGACGTTTACATTATATGTCTAATATCATGATTGTTTCTGATCCAGGTAACCCCGCTAACGAAGGTAAAATATTCTTATACAAATATGGTAAAAAGATTTTCGACAAAGTTATGGATGTTATGCAACCACAATTTGCGGATGAAACACCACTAAACCCATTCGATTTCTGGGAAGGTGCAGATTTCAAGTTGAAGATTCAACAAGTTGCGGGATATCGTAACTATGATAAATCAGAGTTTTCGGCAGCATCTGTGTTTAATGAAGATGATGCTAAACTTGAAGTAATCTATAATGGGTTATATAAATTAGGAGAGTTTACAGATCCAGCAAACTATAAATCGTATGATGAATTGAAAGCGAAACTAGCAAGAGTCTTGGGTGAAGAGGGTGCTACAAGATCAACAGCAGAATCTATTTCATTAGATGAAACTGCAACACAACCCAGTTTCAAAACAGAGTTCGCTAAACCAACAGCATCTGTTGCTGAGGAAGCAGAGGATGAAACAATGAGTTACTTTCAAAAACTAGCATCAGGTGATGGTGGTAGTTAGAGATAGATAACAAGGTATAGTAGAAAGGGGACTTAATTGTCCCCTTTTTTTTCTTTCTAATATCCAGTGTTCATAAACGACAATTTCACCATATCATCTGGAGTAATTCCACTAGAAACAACGGTGGATGAATTTGTCACATTAGTAGTAGCATTACTATTTGAAGTCCAACCACCTGGAGCAACAACGATATTGTTACTTTCTTTATCTGCTTCTGCTTTTTCATTGATATTTTCATTGGTTCTTGTATATACTCCAGAGTCAGGTGTTTCTAACTTTTCAACCACAGGTTCATCACTACTACTACTACTAAAGAAATTACCGATACTTGATAAGATACCACCACTTTCCTTTTCAGGGGATTCTTTAACTAAAGATGCAGATTTTTCGGTTGATTTATCTGTTACTGTAGAATCAAGCGGTTCCTTTTTAGCGTTTTCTTTCCTATAATGTTTGTTTCCCCATTTTTCAGTTTTAGCCAACTCAGCAGCATTTTTAGCTTTAACACGAGAATCCATATCTTTAGGCATGGTAAACCCACCATCAAAAGGATTTTCTTTAGTAAATTCGTAGGATTCCTTTTCTTCTGGTGTTAATAATGCAACCTTTTCTGCTTCTGCTTTATCACGTGCATCGTTTCTAGCCTTTGCTATCTTTTGATTTTTAGTTAATTCCTTTCCTTCGATTACCAGTTGACCAGCAAGGAATTTTCCGTCTTTTACACCAGCATCTTTAAGTTGTTTTGCTTGATCGTCTCTTACACGTTTACTCTCTTTCCTTCTATCGTTAGAATTTCTCTTTCCTTCTCCTCTGAATCCATTAGCTCTGTCATTAGATAGTTTTTCCTCCTTTGACAATGGTTCAGTTTTCTTTTCTTCTTTCTTTTTTTCTGTTACTTTAGTTTCTGTAGATCCGAAACCTAGAAAACTAGCAAGTTTACCAAAACCTGGTATGGCTTTTGTTAATGCTCCAATAAAATCAAAATCAAAAACCGATGTGATAAATGATACAACACTATCCATTAATCCACTAATGGTATCCAATATCGTATCTACAACATTCTGGAATATATCAGTGAAACTAAACGAATCTAATAATTCAGAAAATTTCTCAAAACCTAATGCACTAGCAACCCAAGAAACCAAGTCTTTAATTAAATCTGGTATAAACCCATAAATTTTAGCGGGAAGTTCACTTATCAGTGTTCCTATATTTTGAAATATATTTGAAAATGATTCTATTATAGGACTAAAAAAGTTCGATATAGAGGTTCCTATTGATGCAAATATATTACCAAACCAATCAAATGCGTTGCCAATACCATTTTTAATGATATCCTGAAAACTAAACGAATCAAGAGATTTAGAAACATCATCAAAACCGAAAGCACTTGCTACCCAAGATATTGCATCTTTTAATAGATCCATTGGGTACCCTATCATTGTAGCACCAAGCCCTGATATAAATGCTTTGAATGTTTCCATAATAGAACCAGTTTCTTCAAAGGTCTTAAAGGCATCATTGAATGCATTATATAATGATTTTATTGCTAATCCAATAGCAAGTGCTGCTCCTACTATCAATAATGCTGGTACTAACATTGGAGCAATAGCCGCTAATATAGGAGCAAGAGCAGCACCTATAGAAGAGAACATTCCCATCATACCAGGAATAAAACTGGTCATCATAAAAGCTTTAGCAGCAGACATTGCATTTTTAAGAAGGTTCCACCCCTTACCAGCAAACTTCGTAAGACCTTTCAAGAAACCTTTAAAGTCTGCTATCCTTTCAGGTAACCACTTCATCTGCATAAAAGTTCTTACTGCTGTAACAGCCACCTTTAACGCTTTAAATCCTGATATAATTTTACCACCAAACTTCAAACCAATTCCTAATATTATACCAGAAAGTATTCCTGCATGTTTCCAAATCAACTCTAAAGCACCGCCAATATCGCCTTCAACGATTTTATTAATTGCTTTAAACATATCAACGACAAAATCAATAGCACCATTTATAATTTTAATGAATGTTTCTGGGCTAAATAATAAAAGTGCTATCCCAGCAAGACCTGCAAGCAGTCCACCTTTAGACTTTAAACTTTCACCAAGTGATTTTAAACCATCAGACATTCCTTTGGTATTTTCTTTAATCTTATTCCATATTGATGCTTGTGATTTTAATTTCTTTTCAGATTCTCTACGTTGTTCTTCACCTTGTGCTAATTTACCAAGTGCTTCTAGTGTTTCACTCGCAGATTTCTTTTCTTCATCAGATGAACTAGGATTCTCTAATATTGAACTAACATCAGCAAATTGACTGGCAAGTTCAAGTGAATTTTCATTTGAATCTTTGTTTAGTTTTTTAAGTTTAGCACCCAAATCTCCCTTAGACAACGAAACCTGTAATCCCTCATTTTGTGCTTCTAGGGTTTTAGTTAAGTTCTCTAAAGATTTATTTTCAAAAGATTTTAATTTCTTTTCAGATTCTCTACGTTGTTTTTCACCTTGTGCTAATTTACCAAGTGCTGCAAGTGTTTCACTAGCAGATTGTTTTTCTTCATCAGATGAACTAGGATTCTCTAATATTGAACTAACATCAGCAAATTGACTGGTAAGTTGTCTAGAATTCTCTGTAGTATTAGCATTTAGATCTTCAAGTTGTTTACTTAAACCATCCATAACCAAATTGGTGTCTAATATTTTATTTTGTGCCTTTAGAGATTCTGTTAATTTATTTATTGGACTGTTTTTTTCTGCTTCCTTCTGTGCCTTTTTAAGTGCTGCCTCATTCCTTCTAGCAAATTCACCCATAGCATTAACATTCATAACTGAAGATGCTTGAATTTCTTCTGTTACTTCAGAATCACCCTCTTTCCAAACATCATTTAGTTTTTTAAGTTCAGATGTAACAGCATCAACATTCAAAGAAGTTTTTAACGCTTCAGTTTGTTGTTCTATTGCATCTGTTATATCATTATCCTTTGCCATTATTTTTTACCTGTTTTGAGATTTAATTCGGTCGTTTTCTTCTTTAATATATTGTACTAATAACATAAGATATATCTCCCTTTCCCAAGGGATCATTGAATCCAATTCAGATAAAGAATATTTATGATGTTGCATTAGAGAAAAATTAGTCTTATAATAATTCTCTAATGAATCATGTGACATGCATACTAAAAAAAACTTTGTAGACCTTCCAACACTACAGAGTTATCTTCACCACACGATACACATTTGAAGTCAATGTCATGTTTTAGTTTTGGCATATCATCAAAATACTCTGATATCTTCACAAATTGTGTTGAAGTTAATGATTCTAGAAATGCTAGTAGATTTGCTGGAGTTTCATCTTGAGCAAGATATACACTTTCTTTATCGTAAATAGATTCAATAGAAGATACTACTGCTCCCATTGCATTATCTCTGTCATCATTTTTAGATGATAATTGTTGCTTGATACCCTTCACGGTAGGATATTTTAATACAATTCCAATTTCATCTGTTAATTGAATCTTCTCAGATCCTTTCATTTCACCCGACACTTTAACTTTGTCTAGATTGATTTCTATTTCATTCTTGGTTTCGCATGAAGTACATTTGACACCAATCTTAGCAATTTCGCCAACTGATTTAGCACGAATCTTTAAGAAGATATATTCCATATCAAACATAGGAAGTTTATCAACATTTACTTTGCCGTCAGTGCAACCAGAAATGACATCACGTAATGCTGTTATCATTTGCTTTTGATCGTTAGTTTCAATGCCCATCATAAGAATCTTTTCTTCTTTGACTAGGTAAGGTCTGTATTCAATTTCTTCTTGTGTACTAGGTATAACCAATGTATATTTTGGTGTATTAATTCTAGGTAATGCCATTATATTCTCCTGTAATAATAATAATATTGTATTCTTTATCCAATCAAGTTTGATAAACCCGTTGATGCTCTATTAGTTATAGACGTAATTCCTGTGTTAACTTCACCAATAATATCGTCAAGAAACCCAACTCCTGTTGATGGTGTTGTGATACCACCAAGACCAGTATTACCACCCGCCAATATATCTTTTACTCCTTCTGAGATAGGTGATGTTATAGATGTGACAGTTGAAGTTATATTTTCTTTGATGGCATTAATAGTAGAATTCAACGAATCATCCAATGATGTTTGAATACCCTGTTTAACGGAGTCTAGATCAAATTCAACTTGGTTTGGGATATCACCAAATGGACTATATGGTAATGATGCGATGTTAGGATTCGGTATTGATAATGCATCCCCAAAATCTGCTGTAGATGAAACCTGCTCAAAGTTACTTCCCTTAGTTGTAAAATTATCAAAGGTCATCACAATGGTTAACTTAGATAATGCACCATCACTAACACTTAATGGTGTTATAGCCATTGATATAGGAAATGCCTTATGTAACATCACTTGATGGATTTCATTGTTATTTAGATCAAGTTGTGATATTGTCATTGGCATAGCATATTGATCTCTATATCCAACAAATCCGGATACATCATTTACAACATGTTTCATCCATTTTTCAAAGATACGGTATATATAAAAATCATTTGTGACATAGAATGTAAGTGTTACATCATCATTGATAAATGTATAAGGTCGTTTAATTTGACCACCAACAGGAGCAAACTCATTAGTTGATATACTTCTTCCAGGAAGTGTTACACTTTCACATAAAGCATTTACTGATACAGTATCGGGTTGAACCGAAGCAGGTCCTGAAAAGGTTATAGCAAAATAGTTTGCTCTTGCTATACCTTTATGTTTATTAATCTGAGCAGATAAATCTGCTATAGGATTCTTGAATTTCATTATTATCCTCGGATAGTTTTTCTTGAGTCACGCCAAACTGTTGACTGCTTAGCTTTCTTAAACATGGCTACTGGCAAAAAGGTCGCTAGTTCCCATTCAGGGGGTTCTACTCGTACCACTGATGCTTCTATATGTGAGAAGAGATATCTTTTATAACAAGGTTTAAAATACTTAAACTTTGCGGCCGAGGATAATAATCCATAAGACAGTTTCATCTTAGTAGATTCATCATAACGTTTATTATTAACAGTCATTAATAAACTATCCAATAACTTTGCCCTTAATACTGGTGGAACATAATGTAAGTTGATACCATAAAAACCACCATCAGCGGGTGCAACCATAACCACTAATGGAAAATTATCATAGTAAGGTAATGTCTTACGTAATTTTGGATCATAAAAGAACATATACATAGATCCAATTCTTGGTCTATTCATCTTCTTTAAATTTGGATCTTTTAGTATAGATCTTCTATTAAAATCTTTAATGTTCTTTAATTTATCCATGAACCATTTACGTGATTCTGCGGTGCGTGGTGCAATACCTGATCTAAATGCTTCTTTCTCATATTTATCAAATAACGAATCTGCCATAATTTATTTCCTAGTAGGGGTTGACATTTGTAATAAAGTGTAGTATAATAGATCTGTCACCGGGGAAAATTGGGGATACTATTATCCTTTAAGTAATATTTTTATACCTAAACCTGTTAAAGTATCTTCCGTCCATATTTCGAAGTGATATCCTCTATCTTGTGCATACTTTGTTGCTGCTTTCCATTTACACTCATTCTTGATATAAGTCATACATTCATTAATATATCGTTTAGTTTGTCTTGCTGGTTTCTTTGGTGGTATTGTCTGGCACTTTGGTTTAATCTCTACAAGTAATATTCTACCATTAGAGAACTTAATCTTTAAATCAATAAAGTATCTATGCATCTTATTATCAGTCTTACATCTATAAGGTACTATAGTTTCTTCTGATTGCCATCCAATAATATCTTCACGTCCCTCACACCATTTAAATGCTTGTCTTTCCCAAAGTGATCTATAGGTAACAGATTTATAATCACCAAGATATTTTTCTGGTTTCTTAACCTTATATTTACCTTTGTGAGTTTTAAATGCCATAATAATATCCCTTAAATCATTGTATATAAATAACTATATTACTATTTATAACGGATTCAATTTATGGCAAACTTAACATATCCAAGAAATTTATCAGAGTCTAAAGCAAACTTTGTAACATTTAAAGCCCTTGGTAAAGCAAAGGGTGATATGATTGGATCTGTAACTTTATATTGTCCTTCAAGTTTGGTTAGTGCTGCGGGTGCATCCTATGGCACATTTGATATGGGGATGTTCGGTGATATGGGGGATTTGGCTGGTAAAAATGCTGATCAACTTGCATCGAAACTTAAAGGGAAAACGGCAGCACTTGAACAGTCACCAGAACTAAAAGCATTACTTGCGGGTCAAATGTTAAAATCATCGGGAGTTCCTGGTGTAGATAAAATTGGTGATGTTTATAAAAAGGAAAACGGTATTGCTATAAACCCTAATACTGTCACAACATTTCAGAATATGACAATGAGAGCAAACACCTTTCAATTCAAACTTGTTGCGGATAGTCAAGCAGACTCTGTTCTTATCAAAAATATACATGAATTCTTCAGGAAACATATCTATGCTGCTTCACAACCTGGTAATAATACTATTTTATCATACCCGCCCAAATGGGAAATAAAGTTTCATAAGCATGATGGTCAAGTTAATAAATTTATTCCACAAATCTATGAATCATTCCTTGTTGGTTGTAACTCAACGTTTAATGCATCAACAAACTTAACATTCTCTGATGGTGCTCCTATTGAGGTTGATCTGACTTTATCATTCCAAGAAACTAAAGTTCTTAGTCAGGGTGATATTCAATTATTAATGCAATATTAAACTATATAAGGGTTAATACATGTCAAATTTCTTTAAAAACTTTCCATTATCACCTTATGATTTTGGTGATAATAATAATAATAAAAATATTATCATTGATTTGTTTAAACATGTCAAGGCAACTATTAATCTTGATGATTCTAATTCATATACATATTATCAGATATTAGATGGTTCAAGACCTGATCAGGTATCACAAGAGTTATACGATACACCAGATTATTATTGGACTTTCTTTATGATTAATAATCACCTTATAAATGGTATGCATTCTTGGCCTAAAGGATATACTGAACTTCAAACTTATATTGAATTGAAATATCCATATCATACTTTAACTGGTTATGTTAATTCCGGTGGTACCGGTGAGGATCATTTATTTTATACCAAATCCTTTGTTAAAGGTGAAACTATTCAGGGAAGTGAAACCGGATATACCGCAAAGATTATTGATATTGATTTGGATATGAATAGTTTAACATTAGGGGAATTATCGGGCAATTTTAATTCAACTGAAGAAATTACTGGATTGACTTCGGGTGAAGTTGTTTCTCAAGGATCTAGCAATTACACATTCACATTACAAAATCAAAACGAATCTGCACATCATTATGAATCGATTGATGGTGTTGTTGTACCTCGTATAACGTATTCTGTTGACGAAATATATCCAATTCCCTCATTATATAAAATAACTAATTATAATTATGAAGTGGGTGTCAATGATTCATTCATGGATATAAAGGTATTAAAATCACATTATATCGAAGATTTTTCACGTACATATAAGAAGTTAATTAATGGCTAATACATCAGGTTTACATAAAACCACATCAACAAGTGAAGGTGGTGATCCTTCTTCGCATAAGCTAGGCATTAAAATATTTTCTTCTAATGGCAAAGAAAGAGATATTACTGCATTAGTTTCAAAGGTTATTGTAACGGAATCCATATACCAACAAGCACTGATGGCAGAATTTGATATCACGGATGGTATCAATATGATGGAAGACCTTAATATTACTGGTAATGAAAAGATTACTATGGTATTAAGAAAACAAATTAAAGAAGGTGAAGAAGCCGCAGATCTTCAATCGGATTGGTATATCCTTGATATACCTTTATATGGTAGACCTAAACCTGATATTCAAGTATATAAGATTAGATGTATATCTACATTTGGGTTTATCTCAAAATTAAAAAAAGTAGAGCATGTTCTTAAAGGTACTCCAGTTGAAATATTAGAAGAACTATATCGTGAAAATAATATTGAGGGTGAGAAGTTAGATGTAAAGGATACATCCTCGGCTGGTATTATGACTTATATACCACCTAAGATATCTTACTCGGATGCTATATCACAAATATTATCTAAGACAATGAGTGATAATGGTTCTCCTTATTTCTCGTATGAAATCTTCAATGGTTCATCTAACGGTTCTAAGGTTGTTATGACTTCTTATAATGAAATGGTGACGGCTGAACCGTATGAAAGATACGAACAACACTTTTTTGAACAGGGTGAAGCCTTTACGGACGGACAATATTCACATAAAAGAAGAAGTATACTTGAAGTATCATCTAACCTAGGATTCTCTCCTTATAAAGCATTAAAGGATGGTGCTTATACTACTAGAAGTCATATATTAGATTGGGGTACTAAATCATATAAACTGTCCGATTATAATGCTATGGATAATAAACCACCTTTGATGGATAAAGATCTTATTATGCATCCTGATTTTAATATTAATGGTTTAAGTTATAGTAATATAGTGGGTACTCATAATCTTTATTACAATACAAATGCATTAGCAAGAGCAGATATGGGTGAAGTTGGGATACATGAACATATGGCTTTATCTGGTAATATAAGAAGATCTATTATGTCTAATATGGCACAACTAGAACATTCAGTTAAATTATATGGTGATGTTAGATTAACACCAGGAACTATGGTTGAAATTATATTTGCTAAAACTGGTCATGCTGAAATTGAAGAAACAGACCACGTTGATTTATTATTATCGGGTAGATATTTAATTGTATCATCTGTACACGAATTTGTTTCGGGTGGATATTTTACAAGAATTAAAGTTCGTAAAGATTCTATTGATCGCGGTAAACTAGCATATAATCCTATTGAGGGTGGTAGTTCTCCTGAACCAAAGGAATTGGTTGGCAAAAACCCAGACGGACCTAATGGTGGATTATTGGGTGAGACTAAACCTATAGAAACTATTATGTTACAGAATAATGTAGAAGAGTTTGTGGAAGAGTTTGGTGGCGCTTCTGTTATAACAGGTACTAATCCCACAGATCCAAACAAAGAAGAAGAAGATCTCTTGGATGAGATTGGTGGTTGGATTGATACTTACCTTGGTATAAACGGCAATCTCGTTGATATAGGACAGTTATCTTTATATACTGGTATGATTGATGATGATACTGGATATGTAACTATTAAAGGTAACTATTCAGACATGAGCGGTTATTTATCAGACGAGCAATTTTTGCAGTTCATAGTAAATAAAAAGAACGTTTTATCACCGGATGAGTCTTTATATGATGATGGTATAACCAAGAATTGGGTTGGTAGTTGGGTTGATAGATTCATTGGTATAAACGACAATCTCGTTGATCTAGAAAAGATAAAGAACTATGATCAATTGATTGATGATAGTGGTTATGTAACCTTTGAAGGTACGTTATCGGTTATGAACGGTCAGTTATCAGACTCACAATTTAATCAGTATTTAGTAAATAGAGCAAAGTTAAACCCACCTGCTGTTGATGTTTCACCCGGTCTTGATGCTGTTGATAGACAATTCGACTGGTACTCAATAATGACACAGGAAGAGCTAGACTACTATAGTGGTGTTGTGGATGAGAATGGACAATATCCACCAGAACCTGACTGGAATGATATTGCGAGCAGAAGGTAATAGTTCATATCTCTCTTGACAAGGAACGTCATTATGTGGTATAAGTATAGTACAATTACAAAGAGAAAATGCAACAATATAATCAGACATAAACACAGTCGAATTTATACGTATTGCCTATTTAAATAAGGATTTAGAATTATGAATGTAAACATGAATGATACCAGACAACAACAGTTTGTCTGGTTCACGGGTGTCGTTGAAGATAGAGCAGACCCTTTATTTTTAAATAGAGTAAGAACCAGAGTCTTTGATTTCCATACTGAAGATAAAGCAAAGTTGCCCACAAATGATTTGCCTTGGGCAACAGTATTAATGCCTACCACAGTTTCTGGTGTTTCTGCTATAGGTGAAGGTATTCATGGATTAGTGGAAGGTTCTTGGGTATTCGGTTTCTTTAAAGATGGTTCAGATGCACAAGATCCTGTTATTATGGGAACTATCATGGGACAGAACACCGCTGGTTCTGAATCTACTATGGGATTTAATGATCCTAATGGAATCTTTCCAAGAGAACAAGGTATTGATACTTCTGATAGAGCAATAGGTATCGAATCAACTAAGAAAGCACGTGTTGGAATATTTGAACCAGAAGATCCTTATAGAGGAGAATATCCTTATAATAAAGTTCGTATAACCGAATCTGGTCATATGATTGAGTTTGATGATACTCCTGGTGCTGAACGAATAAATATACAACATAGATCTGGTGCTTTCATTGAAATACATCCTGATAATAAAATGAGAACTAGATCCGCTGAAAGATTTGATGCAATGCAAACTTGGATTGTTAATGTTGCGGGGGATTCTGTTGTTAATGTTGGTGGTAATGCGGTAACAACAATACAAGGAGATTCAACTATTACTGTTGCGGGTAAATCTAATATTGATGCTAGGGGTGATGTTCTTTCAAGGAATTATGGTGATACCACTGCATATAATACTGGCAAAACAACTTTAAATGCTTTGGATGATGTAACAGTAAAATCATTGGGTAATCTGGTGGTGGATGTTGCGGGTACATTATCAATGACATCTGGTGGTGATATGTCCTTCATTGCCCCTAATATTACTATGAGTGCTACGGAGACATTAACAACATTATCAAACAATACTATTATAAATGGTACAACTAATGTTGCATTACATGGTCTAACTGTTGACTTTAATCCTACTGGTTTTGTGGTAGGAGATGTGTCACCTTTACCTGTTGTAGAATTTACAGAAAAAGAACTTGATGAAATTTTTCCTGTAATAGTAGAAGAAGATGATATTGATGTCAATTTTCCTACACCAAAATTCTCGGTGGTGAAACCTGATGGATGGACTTCTTATTCATCACAAACTTCTGGATATAAAGAAACAGGATCATCTGGTGCAAGTGCTTTTACTGGAGGATCTATGAATATGATCGAGGCGGGTGGTGGTAATCTTGCTGTTGAAGAAAATGTTATTCTAGACACAGGGGGTGCTGGTTCTGTCGTTTATATCAACCAATATGCAACAAGAAATAAACCACTTGCAGCAGAATTAGAAAAAATCATTATAGATGCCGCAACGAAAATTCAACTTGATGTACAGATATTTTCTGGTGGTATGACTAATAAAAAGAGAACTGGTTCTGATAGACATTTATGGGGATTTGGTTGTGATGTTTGGTTATTTTCTGGTGGTAAAAAACTTAAAGTAGACGATTTACTATTCCAAGATTTTGCTAAAGCATGTAAAGAAGCTGGAGCAACTTCAATGGGTGCTGGGGCTGGTTATATGGGTGGCATTGGACTTCATGTTGATATTGCAAAAGGTAATACTGTTAGTCCTGCCGCAGCTTCTTTTTGGGGTGCTGGTGGTAGATCTGCTAATACACCAACTTGGTTGGTAAATATTTTTAAGGCGTAATCGATATGGCTGCTTTAGCAAAGATGGGTGGTGAGAGTGAAGTAAAATGCACTGATGGTGCTTTAAAAGACCCGCCAACTGAGTGTGTGACGCTAACTGTTTATGGGAATAAATGGGATAAAGAGACAACTCAAAAATCTGCTGCTGGTAGTTCTGATGTTCTTGTTAATAGTAGTGGCACTGTTCGTAATGGTGATGCAATGGTTACACATCCTGATGGGGATCCTTGTGTAGTCGCCGCCGTAAATCACGCACCCACTCTTAGCACCTATAGTGCTACTGTATTTGTAAATAGTAAAAACATTGGAAGAATAGGTGACAAGTATAATTCTGATGAACATTTTGATCATGAAATATCATCAGGTTCGGTAAATGTTTTTGCTGGTTAATAAAAAGGAATATAAATAAAGACATGAGTACATTAAACTTATCAGATAATTCTGACATAACAAAAGATTCACAAATTGTATCAAGAGTTAAGTCTTATTCAGATCTTGATTTACGATTTAAACCCCATCCTAGTTATGGTGATATTGTTCCTATAAAGGATATTGCAGCAATCCAGAGTTCTATTCGTAATATATTATTAACCAATTATAACGAGAAACCTTTCGAACCAGACTTTGGATCTAACATTACTCAGTTTCTATTTGAACCAAGTAATCCTATTACAATATCATTGATGGTTGGAGAGATTAAAAGGTCTATAAAAAATCATGAACCTAGAGTTGTGGTTCGTGATGTTACTGTTACTGATGATAGTGATTTAAATGCACTTTCAATATCGGTTACAGTATTGATAATTAATTCTCAACAAATCGTTGATATATCTTTATACTTAGAGAGAACAAGATAACATGGCATCCATAAAGAACGTAACAGAATTAGACTTTGATCAGATAAAAGATAATCTAAAAATATTTTTATCAGCACAAGATAAATTTAATGACTATGATTTTGATGGTTCGGGTCTTAATGTATTATTAGATGTATTAGCATATAATACACAATACAATGCATTATTAGCTCATATGTCCGCAAACGAAACTTTCTTAGATTCTTCACAACTAAGACAAAATGTGGTTTCTCATGCCAAATCCCTTGGATATCTTCCTAGATCCGTTAGATGTTCTGATGCTAATATGAAATTAGTGGTGACAGGGGATTCACAAGGTCCAGCAGAACTTCAAATACCTAGAGGCACAACCTTTAATGGTGCAATCGGATCTAAACAATTTACATTCGTAACTAATGTATCACATAAAGCATCTAAAGATGTTAATAATCAATATACATACGATTCTGTTATTGCTAAAGAAGGTGCATTAAAAAGTATCACATATCGTGTTACTGGTAATGAATTTCAAAAGTTTAGAATTTCGGATAAGAAGATTGACACCTCAACTTTAAGTATTAGAGTTAGATCATCTTTGACATCTGCTGATTATCAAACATATAATTTCTTTCAGAATATTAATGATATTACAGCAACATCCTTTGTATATTTTATCCAAGAAAACTCTTATGGTGAATATGAGTTTTACTTTGGGGATGGTGTGCTTGGATATAAACCTGCTATAGGTCAAATAGTCGAACTGTCTTATATTTCTACTAATGGTGTGGATGGTAATGGTGCAAAAGCATTTACTATCAATTCTAGTATTGGTGGATATACTTCTATAGTAGTACAACCCGCAACAGGATTCATTAGAACTTCTACAGGCACTAATGTTGAATCTATAAATTCTATTAAGTATAATGCCCCAAAGGTATTTTCAACACAAAATAGAGCAGTAACAGCACAAGATTATAGATCTTTATTATTATCAGAATATGATTTTATTGAAGATATTTCTATATGGGGTGGAGAAACTGCGGAACCTCCAGTATACGGTAAAGTTTATATCTCTATTAAACCTATTGATTCTGAATATCTTTCTCAACGTTTAAAACGTACCATTTATAAAACATTAAAATTGAAAAACATTGGATCAGTTACACCCGAATTTCTTGATCCTGATTATACTTTTGTTACAATGGATGTGCTATTTAAATTTAATCCTAATGAAAGTTCTAATAGTAAAGTGCAACTAGAATCATTAGTTTTACAAGGAATAAACGATTATAATAATACAATCCTAGAAAAATATGATGGGGTGTTGAGACATTCTAATATACTTAGTCTTATTGATAATACTGATGCTGGTATATTGAATAGTACAATCAGATTAAAAATGCATAAACATTTAGTTCCTATCACAGGATTAACATCTAATTATAATCTTAAATTTTCATCACCAATATACACATCAATTAATAGTGAAGAGGTAATTACATCAAGTACTTTTACTTATGAAGGCACTACTTGTAAGTTCACAGATATTGCAACTGAGGCTGTTGGTTTTAGAAAGATATTAATATTGGATACTGTCACAAACAATATTGTGAATAATCAGGCTGGTATTATTAATACAGCAACAGGACTTGTTAGTATAGTTTCGATTATCATAGAATCTACGGATGATATTTTAATATATTGTAGTCCAGATTCAAATGATATTGCTCCTAAGTTTAATCAATTGGTTTCTATCGATTTCACAACTGGACTTGATGGTTTGCCCGGTGTTAACGTTGCAGGAGAAGAAGATGGTATATCAGTTCTAGGATCTACAGCATCCTCAACATACAATACATTCCCAAGACATGGATAATTTAAAAAAGTTAAATATTGAGCATTCCAAGGTTGAGCAGTTAATACCTCAACAACTCCTTGGCGATGCTCAACAACTTGTAGAGTTTCTAAAGGAGTATTATAACTTTCTGAATGTTGATGGAAATCCATCAGACATTATTAATAATATGCTACGAAATAAAGATCTTGATCTTCTTGTAGATGCTTTTATTGATTTAGTTCGTAAAGAAATTGGTGAAGGTTTAGCAAGAGGTTTAGTAGCAAATAAGGTTAATGTATATAAAAACATTGTACAATTATATCAAGCAAAAGGTTCACTTGCTTCATTCAAATTGTTATTCAGAATTTTATTTAATACAGAGATTGATATAGGTCTACCAAAAGAACAAATTTTCATTGCTTCGGATGGTAGATGGAATCAACAGAATGCTTTATTTGTTGAAACTATTTCTGGTGATCCTTTCATTTCCGTTGGTAATATTGTATTAATTACAACACCAACAGGAACAAAGATTAAAGTTGATGTTGAACGTGTTAAAAAAGTTAGTGCCACTGTTCATGAAATTATTATATCAAAAGAATATATTGGTAATATATCTCCAAATTCTGTAATATCATATAACACTTTTAGTGGTAACATTAAAAATGCACTTAATAAGTTTAAGATAAAATCATCGGGTAGAAACTTTAAGGTTGGACAATTTATTACCATTAATGATCATGATGGTACTAATACAAGAATTAAAGTAACAGCAGTTGATGCTAATAGTGGTATCTTAGATATAGATTTTATTGAATTTGGTACTGATTATCCAGATACTTATAATATCCAAATAATACCTAAAGGATATGATTATAATACATACCCTGATCCATCAGATCCTCTTATAGCAACTATAACAGATATATATGAAACTTGCTATACTCATGATAATGGATATATTCAATTAAATTCTGATACACCAATTGCCTTTGGTACTGAATATGTGCCTAATGAAAATGATGTGAATAACATTAACATGGAGATTTCTGTAGATCCTGTTAATGATGCTATAGCATATCCATCAAGAGCAATAATAGAATTTACATCAAATCCTGTATCAAAATATAAGGGGGCATATACATCCAATAAAGGATTTTTATCGGATGGCATATATGTACAAGATGGATATTATTATCAACCATATTCTTATGTAATTAAATCACCAATCGATTTCTCTACTTATGAAAATCTGGTAAAACAATCAGTACATCCCGCTGGTATGATAATGTTTGGTGAGATTAATATTAATAATATAATTGATGCTTCTACTTCTATCAAATTATTATTAAATTACTTTAATGATAGATTATATGATGCTGTCGATACTTCAGATATTATGGTTGTATTATATTTCAAACCTTTATCCGATAATGTATCTACAACAGATAGTGTATCATTTGGACAAGATAAATCTATATCAGAAATATATAATATAAATACAATAGAAGATGGGTTTATTGATTTAAATCCTTATGCTCTTGATTATTTTGCTGAAGAATATACTGATTCTAGAGTAGGAACATTTTAAATACAAAAATAGGAATAACATAAATGAATATGCAAGAAGTTGTAAAATCTACGGGTGAAGTATCAATCAAAATATTTGATGCTGCTGGTAAATTAAAAGAAAAAATATTTGTACCAAATCTAGTCGTGCAATCTGGTAGAGATTGGATAGTTTCTAGAATGGGTTCTGATACACCAGTATTAATGAGTCATATGGCCATTGGTAGTGATGCTACTGCAACAAGCACAAGTCAAACAACTTTAATATCTGAATTGGGTAGAACAGTATTAGGTTCAAGTGTTGTTGTCGATAACACTATCACTTATACTTCCGCATTTGCGCCTGGAGTTGGTACTGGTTCTATTGTAGAAGCTGGTATCTTTAATGATGTGACTGCTGGAACTATGTTATGTAGAACAGTATTTGGTGTTGTAACAAAAGACGCGGCAGATACTATGACTATTTCTTGGACTATTACAGTATCTTAATTATTACGAATAGAGAGAAATTATGAGTGCATCAATTACACCATTATTCCACCATAATATAGCAAGAACGATTTATGAAGATATTCAAAGTCGTAAATCTATCTATCATACCTTTGTGGGACAAATTCTACCTTGGACAAGTGAACTAGATCCACCTGCCGTAGAAACTAATATATCTTACACTAATGATGTTAGAAATAATATCATTTCGACTAAACAAACTTCTTTGCAAGATGTTTCTTATGTTGTAAATGAAAATGTGTGGACGTTTAACGCAATTTATGATATGTATGATGATAATATTAGTGTAATTAATCCAAGCACTTCTGGTGCTACTTCATTGAATACTGCTAAGTATTATGTACTTACCGATGATTATTATGTCTATAAATGTATCTTTAATAATAATGGTGTTGCTTCTACTATACAACCAACAGGAACTTCTATTGGTTATATAGAAACTTCTGATGGTTATGTATGGAAATTTATGGCATATGTACCATTAACTCTAAGAAATAAATTCCAAGGATCGGGGTATTTTCCCATCACACAATCTGTTAAGAATCAATATTATAGTAACGGCACAATATCTGCTTATACTATTCTAGATTCTGGATCAGGTTATTTACCAGAGGAAACTTATGTTTCAATTGATGGTGATGGTGATGGTGCTGATATAAGTCTTGTATTCAATTCGGGACAGATCACAGATATTATAATTAATGATGCTGGGTATGGTTATACTTACGCTAATTTAATTGTTACTAAAGGACCTTCAGATGCTGGTTCTGGTGTTAATATTGTTTTAGATCTAGCATTTGGTAACTTAGATACCCAGCAATCTACCGTAGAATTATCTGCTGTAAAAGGTGCTTTAAGTTATGCGGTTGTTTCAAATGGTGGTTCTGGTTATACTACTGCTAGTGTTGCTATCTCTGGCGATGGGACTGGTGCTGTTGGCACTGTTGAAATTTTGAATGGTGTTATTACTAATATAAACTTATCTAGTTATGGTACTGGATATTCTTATGCTAATATTGTTATCACTGGTGATGGTACTGGTGGTACAGGAAGAGCAATTATATCACCAATAGGTGGTCACGGAAGTAATGCTCCATCAGAATTATTATCAGACATATTGTGTTTTTATAGTTCACTTGAAAATGAAAGTAATCAAGGATTGCTTGTAGATAATCAATATAGACAATATGGTTTAATTAAAGATGTTGAAACTTATGATTCATCATCCAAATTAAATGTGTTACTTGGATCTGGATGTTTCCTAGTAACCGCACCAACTGTCACTAATGTATTAGAAGATATGGTTCTTGTATCAGGAACTAAAACCTTTAATGTGATTACATCTACAAGCACTCAAATATTATTACAATCTAAGGATAGTTCTGTTCCTACAGTGGGAAATGTTTTAGTTAATCCGTCAAGTGAAGATGTGTGTACTATAAGTGATGTCATCGATCCTAGTATTAATAAATTCTCTGGTGATATGTTAATCGTGGATAACAGATCTGCTTTCACTTCATCCGAACAACAAGCAGTTATATTTAGATCTTATATTAAATTTTAAGGTATAAATATAGTTAATATCAATTTAAAGAGTAATTATCAATATGACAATTAATTTAAATGCTGATCCATATTTCGATGATTTTGATGAAGATAAGAACTTTCATCAAATATTATTTAAACCTGGTTTTGCTGTACAAACAAGAGAACTAAATCAACTTCAATCTATATTAAGAGATCAAACAAAGAAGTTTGGTAATCATGTTTTTAGACAAGGTTCTGTGGTAATTCCTGGTAATTCCCTTAGCGACTTGGCAGTACCTTATATCAAACTACTACCTACTTATGGTGGGTTGGCACTTGATCTTACCACATTTATTGGTAAAACTCTTGTAGGCACAACTTCGGGGTTGACTGCCATTGTTAAACATTCAGCAGCCGCTACTCTAACAGATTCTGATACACTATACCTCTCGTATACTTCAGGTTCTGCTACTGGTGCAGTATCGTTTATAGATGGTGAAGAAGTTACTGTCGCGTCCACTTCTATTGGTGCAACTTTAATAGCATCTAGTGCTACTGGTGTGGGTTCACTTGCATTTATAAACTCTGGGGTTTATTATGTAAATGGTACATTCGTTTCAGTATTACCACAAACAACAATATTATCCAAATATGATTCTTCTCCTGATTGTAAAGTATTACTAAAAATTACAGAAGAAGTTGTTAATACTAATACAGATGAAACTTTATTAGACAATGCTAATGGATCTTATAATTATAATGCTCCTGGTGCTGATAGATTAAAAATTACTCTTACTCTAACAACATTAGAAACTGGTGTAACCGTTGCAGATGATTATGTCGAGATTATGAGATATGCTGCTGGTATATTAACAGAACATGCTTTGAATCCAAAATATACCGAATTAGAGAAATCTCTTGCTCGTAGAACCTTTGACGAATCTGGGAACTATGTTGTTGATGGTTTAGAACCAATAATTAAAGAACATCTTAAATCTAATAATAATGGTGGTGTTTATCCAAGTGGTGACATTTCTAAATTAGTAGTTGATGTGTCACCAGGAAAAGCGTATATCAGTGGGTTTGAAGTAGATAAAATTGCTTCTACTAAACTTGTTATTGATAAGGCAAGAACTGCTTCTCACATTAAAGATACCGATATTACACTAAGACCTGAATTTGGTCAATATATTATTATTTCGGATATTGTTGGGTATTTTGATATTCATAGTCAAGCAACAATTAATCTTTATAATGATAATGATCCTGCTAATGTTTCTGCTACTCAAATAGGAACTGCTACTGTTGTTGGCATTGATTATCTTGCGGGTGATATTGCCACGGGTGCTATCTATAAATTATGGGTATCCAAAGTTGCAATGTCTGGATCTTATACACTTAATTCTACTGGTGGGATTCGATATGGATCTAGTTATTCTGCTCATGTATTAACAGAATATAATGCTCCTGTTTCATTAGGGACATTCCAAGTTGCGGAATTGATTACTCATACAACATCTGGAAGAACTGCAACAGTTGCTTATTGGAATCCAGTTAGTGCCACACTTTATGCTTTTAAGCATGACCATACAAAGGAAACGCCGAGTGTTGGTGATAGTATTGTGGGTTCAGTTTCAACTACTGTTTCAACAATAAAATCTAAAAGCACCTTAACTTCTGTTGGACAATCTGGTTTAGTTTTTAGATTGCCAAAAGCCGTTCCTTATACATTGAAGAATCCTGTATCAACATCTTATGATTTACGATATACGGTACAGAAAGAACTTAGTATTACAACAAATGCCAGTGGAGATGGATCTGTATCCGTATCATCCGGTGAAACCATTTCACCTATTGAGGTTGGTACATTTCAAGCAATTGATGTTTCTGGTGTAGTACAAAATACTTTATTTTCTTTGAACGTAGATGGTACAACTTTAACCGTTACTGGTGCTGCTATTAGTACAGTAATTAAAGTTTATGCTAATGTCGAAAAGGATAGTGTTTCACCTAAAACTAAAACGGTAACTTCACATGCTCAAGTAGTTTCTTCTCCTACATCTGTTACGGTTCTTGATAAGACTGATATTATTCGTATCACTTCTGTTATTGATACTGTTGGTGATATTACTTCTAGTTATCAATTATGGGATGGTCAAGATGACACCAACTATAATTTTGGTAAACTTACTTTAAAATCTGGTAAGTCTGCTCCTGTTGGTGCTATCACAATCACTTATCAGTATTATCAACATTCTATAGCGGGTGATTTCTTTTGTGTTGATTCTTATCCTGTAGGTTCTTTAGAGTCTGTTATTAATTATAATTCACTATCAACAGGACAATTATTTGATTTACCAACTTGTATCGATTTTAGATCTTCTGCTTCAAATAGGAACGACTTAATTGTAAATGGTACAACTTTTACAAGTTCATTACAATTTTATGTGCCACGTATAGATACTTTATGTGTGAATCCTCAAGGAACTTTAACGATATTTTCAGGAGTTCCTTCAGAAAATCCAGTTGCTATTAATATACCAACAGGACAGTTCGCTTTAAATCTATTATATATATCAGCATACACCAAATCTAGTCAAGACACAATTGTAGCAAGATTAGATGTTGAAGGTTTCACTATGAAGGATATTAAAAAGATATCTAGAAGAGTGATAAACGTTGAAGATTTTGCCACATTAACTGCCTCAGAATTATCTGTAACCACTGAAAATGTTATAGATGCAGCAACTGGTCTTGATATGTTTAAAACTGGTTATCTTGTTGAAACTTTTAATACGCCATTAACAATAGCAAGAACTACTGCTTCGGATTATTCAGCATCATTTGTTGAAGGTGTATTATATAGTGCTATAGAGGAATTACAATGTGACTTAGTGATTAGTGATCAAGGCGACCTAGTGAACAGGAATGGGTATTTGATGTTACCTTACACTGAAACGGCATTTGCTTCACAAACATTAAGTTCAAGAACTACTAACTTAAATCCATTTTTAATGATAAAATGGGATGGTTTACTTTCTTGTGTTCCTGCATCGGATGATTGGACAGAAGTTAGAGATAATGCTACAATATTTGAAGAAACAACAGAAGATGTTGAAATAATTACCTATATCAACTGTCCTGTTAATGGAGGTGGTGGACCTCCTCCACCTCCACCACCTCCTCCACCACTTCCTGCAACAACTTATGGCGGATTTTATGGCGCTGCGTTCGATCGTGCAGGAGAAGCTGCTGGAGTTGCTTGGTGGGTGAACGATAGTACTAATCTTGGGGTATCAAAACAGCAAATTGCAGAACATTTTATTTCTTCGAAGGAAAATACAGATGCTATTGCAGCAAATGCAGCTCTTGGTGGAGTTTTTAATCCAATATCACTTGAAACACTCATGCAAGAATCTGTATTAACATCAACAACATCATATTCATATGGTTCTGGTGGTAAACTAATATCCACTAGAACAGGAACTAATTTTGATGGCACAACCTTTACTGAAATAAAATGAGGAATAACTAATGGCAGCACCAAATCTTGATACAGAGGTAGTTTCAAAAAATGATCTTGTTAGTCAAGAATCTATACAATTTATACGAGCACAAACTCTAACTTTAACTTTAGTCGAAACTAGACCTAATACTAAAATGTATGTCTGGTTTGGTGATACTGATGTAACACATTTGTGTAATTTAGAGGGTAATGTATTAGGAACAGATCTTGTCACGGATACTATAGGTCAAGCAGTAATAGAATTTAAATTGCCGAGTGGAACTTTTAATGTCGGTAACACAGAAATTATAATATCCGATACTGATAATTTAGATTTGCTTAATAGTACAGGTTCTGTTTATGGTTCTGCTTCCACAACATTCCAAGCAAATGGGATATTAGAAATATTCCAAAGAACCGAAACAACTATAAAGAAAATAGCAAGAGCTAAAACAGTTCAAAGAGATCCATTAGCACAATCATTCTTTACTTTTGGTGTTGAAGGTGGAATGTTTTTATCATCAATTGATGTGTTTTTTCAAACCAAAGATGATACACTTCCAGTAACATGTGAAATACGACCAATGGTTAATGGATATCCAGCTCCATTAGAAGCAGGTAATATAAAACTAGTTTCTATATTACCACCTTCTAGTGTTTTTACTTCATCTGATGCATCTCTGCCCACTAAATTTTCATTTAATCCACCTATATATATTGCGGAAAATTCGGAGAATTGCTTTGTATTAAGAACTAATTCTATGGATTATAATGTATTCACTTCTAAACTTGGGGAATCCTCTTTAGAAGATGGTGCTAAGATTTATGATAACCCTTATGTTGGTTCTTTATTTAAATCTGAAAATAACATCACTTGGACTGCTGAACAATTTGAAGATATTAAATTTAATATCAATAAAGCAGTGTTTGATACAGGTAGTTCCGGTATCCTTGAATATGCAGTAGAAGTTCCTGCTTTGGCAGCATTTGGTAATCAATTTTCAACCGTATCTGGTTCTAATGTTGTTACATTTAGACACGACCAAGAACATGGTCTTGAAGTTGGTTCCAAATTTAAACTACTTACAAGAAATGATTCGCTATGGCCTGATGCATTATATGTTAATGCTAGTTTCAATGGCATTCCTCATACAGAAATGAGTACTATTCATAATATCACCGAAATTATAGATAGAAACACTTTGAAATTTCAAGTGACTACTCCAGCAACCAGTACTGGTATAATGGACTCTTGTAATATTGTTAATGTAATAACAGTATTATCTGAAGGTATTAATTATAGTGTTGCAGATACTATTACATTTTCTGGTGGAGGAGGAGTTGATGCCGCCGCTACTTTAAATGTTATTGATGGTAAAGTAAAATCTGTCACAATCACTAATTCTGGTACAGGTTATACATCTCGTCCCACAATAACGATTAATACATTAACTGGTACTGGATTGTCCATAGTTGCTTCTGTTACACCAGCATTTAGAATATATGTGAATAAACCAATGACCGGATTTATTCCTAAAGTTAATATGCACAATGTGGGTTCTACTACTACTACTGGTGTAATATCAACCACTTTAGGTAATTATGATGGTGGTAATCTTGTAACATACAATTCTGGTAAAACTTTCGATATTGCTGATAGATCACTTGATATAAACTTGAAACAGAATTCGGTTATTGCATCAACATTTAATGAAACTTCTTTGATGAGTGGTAATATTTCTACCAAACTTACGGTAGAATTGAAGTCAGATAACCCAAACATTTCTCCTATTATTGATACAAACTCTGCTCAATATCTTAAAGCATTTTCTAATAAAATTAATAATCAAACGGGTGAAACTCTTACTTCATTAAATTCTTCTGGTACAGTCGATTCGATTGTTATCTCAGCTGCTGGTTCTGCTTATACTATTGATCCTATTATTACAATATCTGCTCCTGATCTTGAAGATGGTGTTCAAGCAACAGCAACATCCGTATTAACTGGTGGAGCAATTACTGGTTCTGTTATCTCTGCTGCTGGTTCTGGTTATACTTCTACACCTACTATTGTTATTACAAGAGCTGTTGGTGATACTACTGGAATAAATGGTGCTGCTCAAGCAGTTTTAACACCATTCAATTCAGAATTGTTACCTACTGGAGGTACTGCTAAATCAAGATATATAACCAAAAAGAATTCTTTACAAATCATTTCATCCGGTTTAAGATTATATTCTGTTATTAGTTCTACAACAAGTTCTTCGGTTGATTGGTATGTTAGAACTTCATTATCAGCGGCAGGTGTTGATCATAGTTTAGAGGGGTGGCAAAGATTGAGTTGTGATACTCCAAGGGACAAATCATCTTATGTTGGTGAAGGACTTGAGTATTTATTTTATCTTGATGGTATCTCACAATTTGATAATTATGATTTGAAATGTGTATTAACAACATCTAATCCGGCAATTGCTCCTATTGTAGATTCTTATAGAGTTATTGTGGTATCTTAGTATGAGAGTAAAGGATGCATCTGATAATATTATTGATGGTTTAATAAAGAAAGATAATGGTAGTATTATTGTTGATAAGTCTGATTCTTATAATAGATATATGCAACATAAAAAACAAGCAGAGAGATTAGTTTCTTTATCGGAAGATTCTGAAACTAATTCTCTCAAGCTAAATGAATTAGAAACGAGCATAAATAATATTAACAAAGATGTAACTGATATTAAATCATTACTTCAGCAATTGTTATATAAATAACTGTATATAACTTATAGGAAATTTCATGTCAACATTAGTCCTTAGAAATACAAAAGGTACGCCTTTAACCAATACCGAAGTTGATGCTAACTTTAGTAATCTTAACACTGATAAACTAGAACTTGCTGGTGGTACTATCACTGGCGATTTAACAATTCAAGGTGATGTTTCAAATACATCAACAACAGCATTAAAACTTCCTGTTGGTATTACGAGTGAAAGACCAGGAACCCCTTCAACCGGGCAAATGAGATTTAACTCTGAGTTAAACCAATATGAAGGTTATAATGGATCTGCTTGGGGTGCTATCGGTGGTGGTGCTACTGGTGGTGTTGGTGATTCTGTATTCTTTGAAAATAGTACAAATATTGCTTCATCTTATACTATAACAACAGATAAAAATGCTATGTGTACAGGACCAATAACTATTGCAACAGGTGCAACTATAACAGTTCCATCGGGTTCTCGTTGGGTAGTATTGTAATAATTTAATCAAAGGATAAATTTAATATGGCTTCATTTATAAATGCTATTACCACTAGTGGTGGTGGTATAGAAACTTCTGCTGATGCTTCGGGTGTTCTAGAACTAAAAACTGATGGTGTTACTGCCCTTACTGTTGATGCTAGTCAGAATGTAGTTCTAACAAACCCTCTTCCGGTTGCTTCGGGTGGTAGTGGATTAACTTCTGTCGGTGTTGCTGGTAATATAATGGTATCTGATGGTACTACTTTGGTTTCTAATACTTTAGCACAAGCAGCAATTGTTGCTGTTGCTGATATAGGAACAACAGTACAAGCATTTGATGCTACTATTGTAGTAGATGCTGATATTGGAGTTTCTGTACAAGCATTTGACGCTACTATCCTTACAAACACTACTGCCATTTCTGGAGGTACATTCTAATGACGAATATCATCACTTTAAAAAAGGGGTTAGAGAGTAGTCGGCTTTCGATTACTCCTGCATCGGGTGAGGCTATTTATACAACGGATGATAAAAAAGTCTATATAGGTGATGGCGTAACAGCAGGTGGTAATCCTGTAGGCGGTGGTAACGCAGGGGTTGAAGCAGTTGCTACGGGTGCTTTGAGTAATGGTAGTAAGGTTATTCTAAATAGCGATGGGACTGTTGAGGTTGTTGCTCAGACTGTTATACCTGAGGCTATTCCAGCGGGTTCTGCAAGTGTATTTAATTCTGCGAATACTCAACACACCTCATGTGCTTTTGACCCAAACACCGCAGGTAAGTTTGTTATTGCTTATAAGGATCAGGGTAATAATGGATCTGGCACAGCTATAGTGGGTACTGTATCGGGTACTACTATTTCCTTTGGTGCTGAATATGTGTTTAATTCAGGTGATACTCGATACAACTCCATCTCATTTGACCCTAATACTCCAGGCAAGTTTGTTATTTCTTATAATGATATTGTTAATTCTAACTACGGCACAGCAATCGTAGGTACAGTTAGTGGTACTACTATTTCTTATGGTGCTGAGTATGTCTTTAATTCAGGGATGACCCACTACGTATCCTGCGCCTTTGATCCTAATACCGCGGGTATGTTTGTTGTTGCTTATAGGGATCTTTCTACTTCTGGTAGAGCAATAGTAGGAACAGTAACTGGCACTACAATAAGTTTTGGGGCAGAGTATGTCTTTAATTCAGGGGATAGTCAATACAACTCCTTAGCCTTTGACCCTAATACAGCAGGTAAGTTTGTTGTTTCTTATAGGGATAATGGTAATTCTTATTATGGTACAGCAATAGTTGGTACAGTAAGTGGTACTACATTATCCTTTGGTGCTGAGTATGTTTTCGAATCCACAGGGAACGGTAACTTCATCTCCTGCTCGTTTGACCCTAATACTGCTGGACAATTTGTTATTGCCTATTGTTTGAACTATACAATAGGCACTGCAATAGTTGGTACCGTAAGTGGCACTACTATTGCTTATAGCACTAAGTATACGTTCGAATCATTGTTTGGGTGGTATCCTGACATTGCCTTTGACCCTAATACAGCGGGTAAGTTTGTGATCGCTTATCGGGATTATATTGACCCTATTGCTTATGGCCGTGCGATAGTAGGTACAATTATCGGTACATCTATAAGCTTTGGGTCTGAATATACTTTTAATTCAGGGGATACTAATTGGGTTTCCATCGACTTTGACCCTAATACTACTGGACAATTTGTTATTTCTTATCTAGATGAATCTAGTGTTCTCTATGGCACAGCAGTCATAGGGGTACTAGAATTGACCACAACCAACCTAACCTCAGACAACTTCATTGGTATCTCGGACGGTGCATATCTAACAACTGAACTAGCAACTATCCAAGTGGTGGGTGCGACTAATTACGCTCAGTTAGGTCTTACTCCTGCTTTAAAATACTATGTACAAGGTGACGGTACACTAAGCACTACCCCAGACACTCCATCCGTCTATGCTGGTAAAGCGTTATCGGCAACTAACCTAATTATAAAAGGCTAACCAATGGCGAATACAATATCATTTAAACAAGGCACAGAAGCCAATAGAGTTGGGATAACACCCACTGAGGGAGAGTTTGTTTACACGACCGATGATAAGAAGTTATATATCGGTGACGGGGCAACAGCAGGGGGCAATGTAGTATCAGGTGCTGGCGGCAGTATAGAAGCAGTTGCTACTGGTGCTTTGAGTAATGGTAGTACGGTCATTCTAAATAGCGATGGGACTGTTAGTATTGTTGCTGAGACTGGTAGCCCCTTAAGCATCCCAGCGGGTGCTGAGTATGTCTTTAATTCAGGGGGGTATACTCAATCCATATCCTGCTCATTTGACCCAAATACTGCTGGTAAGTTTGTTGTTGCTTATCAGGATCATGGTAATTCACTCTATGGTACAGCAGTTGTAGGTACTGTATCTGGTACAACTATAAGTTTCGGTTCTGAGTATGTCTTTAATTCAGGAGATTCTCAGTGGGTCTCCGTCTCCTTTGACCCAAACACTGCGGGTAAGTTTGTTGTTGCTTATACGGATGCGGGTAATTCTTACTATGGTACAGCCGTTGTAGGTACAGTATCTGGTACTGCTATCACATTCGGTGCTGAGTATGTTTTTAATTCAGCGGGTACTAGCTACAACTCCATCTCATTTGACCCTAACACAGCTGGTAAGTTTGTTGTTGCTTATAGAGATGGTGGTAGTATTAACCGGGGTACGGCAGTTGTAGGTACTGTTTCTGGTACTACTCTCTCCTTTGGTGCTGAGTACGTTTTTAATCCCGTGATTACTGACCACATCTCCGTCTCCTTTGACCCAAATACAGCAGGTAAGTTTGTGGTGGCTTATAATGATGCTGGCAATGCTGACAAAGGCACAGCAGTAGTAGGTACAGTATCTGGTACTGCCATCTCATATAGTGCTGAGTATCTGTTTAATTCTGTGGGGGATACTGCCTTCTGCTCCCTCTCGTTTGACCCTAACACAGCAAATAAGTTTGTAGTTGCTTATAGGGACGGCGGTAATTCTTACTATGGCACAGCGATAGTAGGGACAGTATCTGGTACTACTCTTTCTTTCGGTGCTGAGTATGTGTTTAATTCAGGGACTGCTAGCTACATCTCCTGCTCCTTTGACCCATCTACATCAGGTAAGTTTGTTGTTGCTTATCAGGATAGTGGAAATGCTGGTTATGGCACAGCAGTAGTAGGTACAGTTAGTGGCACTGCCATCTCATATAGTGCTGAGTATGTGTTTAATTCAGGGAGTACTACCTACAACTCCTGCTCCTTCGACCCAAATACAGCAGGAAAGTTTGTGGTGGCTTATACGGACGATGGTAATTTTTTATATGGCACAGCCATAGTAGGTCAAATATCAACAATAGCAACCAACCTAACCACCACCAACTTCATTGGTATCTCGGACGGTGCATACCTAGATACAGCCACAGCAACTATCCAAACCATAGGTGCAGTAAACGTAGCACAATCTGGGCTAACGCCAGCACTTAAATACTATGTACAAGGCGATGGTACAATAGCTACAACACCCGATACCCCTGACGTTTACGCAGGATTAGCGACAACCTCTACTAACTTATTAATTGAAGGATAACACAATGCAAACTATTACTTTTAACGATTCATCTATCTCTGCTTATACTTTTGACGATGCTCACGACCTAGTGGCAACAGCAGAAAACATCACTTGCCCTCATTTTGTAATTGGTGACATGAACACTTCTAATGCAACTATCCACACTGGTGTAACACCTCCAGCAGATTGGCAGGGTGGAATGTATCTATTTGATGGAGCAACATGGACTCTTAATCCTAACTGGACTGATCCTAAGTTAGCAGAGATTGAAAGATTAACTGCTGAGTTAGATGCTTTACAATCTGTATAAATATAACAAATAACAATATAAAGGTGTCATAAATGGCTGTAGTAATTGATGGAACATTAGGTATAAATTCAAAGAGTGTTACTCTAACCGATCCTTTACCAGTAACATCGGGTGGTATTGGTGCGTCTACCTTAGCACAAGCTGGACTTTACACAAAGACAGAAACGGACAACATTGTAGCAAATAGAATAATGTATTTTGAACAAGCAACAATGCCCACTGGTGTTCCATCGGGTAGTGTTTGGTTAGATACTGATACTGGTGTTAAAGCAATGTTAAATATAGATAACGGTGTTGACATATGGGTGGAGTTCTAAGATGAGTATAAAATCAAAATTTAAACGTAGATTAAAAACTTCTGCTCGTGGATCAGAAACAAGTATAACAACTAAAGATGATATGGATAACTCGATTGCTAGTAATGACGATCTTGTTATTGTTGATACCAGAGGTCAAGAGTTTGAGTTGAGTGTGAAAGGTGTTTGGGTTAAAACCGCAAATGCTGGTGTTCAGGAAAATATCACAGATATAGCGGATAATGCCACAGACACCACCATACTAAGGACATCACATATAGGTTCTACAGTACTTTCTCCTACAGGCGATGGTAGTCAATTAACTAACATGCCTCCTGGTTGGTCATATGCATCAACACTCAAATTCTCATAATATAAACATTAAGGATCACAAATTATGGCCGATCAAGTAAAAGTATTTAAAAACGTAATCAACCAAACTGCCTTAGGTGCTGCACACTCAGTAACACTCGCATCTACTGGAGCAACTGAAAGAGCAGTGATTAAAGATGTGAGTTGCAGGGGGGTTCTGAATGCAACTCTAGACCTAGATGGTCGAACTGTACTTACAAGTACCCAAGATATGGTAGCAAGTGGTTCTCTTATCATGGATGTTAGCTCTGTGTTATCATTGAAATTTCCTTATATAGATGTTGCAGTTCCTAATAGTTTTAAAGGTATGTTTTTTAGTGGTTATGCCGATGGAGTAAACTACATTGAAGGGGATGGTGTAGGGGATGGTTTAAATACCACAATGACGGAAATCACAAACAACCGTGCCTATGGTCTTGATACCTACAGCTCCTTTGCTGCAATGAAAAATGGGACTCTAACCTTCTTCCGTTATTACTCCAATACAATCTACGAATATGAAGCAACGTCTGCTAGCCCTATAACATCTTATAGTTTTGGCTCTGGATTTGGATCATGTACAGATGGTACATATATGTACAATATTCCAGCTGGAAATACTACCACTATATACAGGCGACACATTGAAACAGGTGTAAGTACGAACTTCAATGTATCAACGGGAACTGTCAACGGGCAAGTTGGAAACCAAGGGTCTTTCTTGGAGTACCACGATGGTCATCTATACACTAAGTCGACTGCAAGTGCTAATACTATGGAGATCATCAAGATTTCTGATGGGTCTGTTACTACTATAACCAGTGGGTCTGTTGGAAACTATTCAGACGGTGGTTGTATCGTGACTACAGTGGCAGGTACATCTTATGTAGTAGAGCAAGGTACCAGCTACTGGAACTGGTATGAAATTGGTGGTACATCAACCACTTTCACAAACGTAAGTGGTGGTTCTAATGCGTCTACAGAGTATGGTGATGGTGCTGTTGAGGTTGCCCCTGGTATTGCAATGATCTTCTGTGAATACTCGGACGATCTTACTATCATTGACATGAATAATATAGCACGGCTACATATCTCAAGTGCATCAGATAGAAAAATGGCTGTTAATGACGCATTTAGTGACAGTTTCAGTGCATGTGGATTACTTACTAGGGAAGTAAAAGCGGTTAACTACGATGCCTACACATCAGGAATTCTAATCACAGAGGACGCATAATATGTCATTAATTCAAGAAACAAAAAGTTTAGGATTTGCAAGTACCGATAAAACAATTATCAGAGGTAATGTGGCTCAATACGGAGTGATATACACTGTACCCTTTGGAAGAAAATGGGTCGGTACATTAAACTGTGGGTCTACAAACCCCCCTAATGTTAACGGTGTGCCTCTTCGTTGTTTTGGTGGGTCGGGCACTTCTGTTGCAAGTCCAGGAGGATTTAATACATACACCTTTCTTGGCGGCACTGTAATTAAAGAAGGATACAGTGTGAATACTACTTCCATTTTCGGTATTGAATCTGATGCATAGGGGATTATTATGAATATAACCATTAACGATGATTTATCATCACTTGTAGTTTCAGAAGATGGTCTAATGGAGTGCATATTGCCTCCTTATAACCCTGAAACGCAAGTACCCTTTACCTCAGAAGCAGAAGTTAATGCTTTTGCTTCCACTATTAATACTAATCCTAATTACTTCAGTATAAAATTATCGGATGAAGAGAAAGCGGTTATAGTCTTTGATATTGAATCAGAAAGTGTACGTCAAGAACGTGATATGTTATTAACGTCTATCGTAGATGCTATTAATCCTATGCGGTATAAAGCATTATCAGAAGCGGATCAGTTGTCTTGGGATCAATATAGATTGGATTTATTAGCAGTTCCTCAACAAGTGGGTTTCCCTTTTGATGTAGTGTTTCCTGATAAGTTTTGGATTGTTGAAGAAACTATAGTATAAATAATAGTAACAACAACTAAACATATTCTATATTGGAATGTAGTAAATTAAGAGAGGTAGCATAATGTCTGCGATAATCGTATCCGGAAACACATCTGGAACAGTAACTATACAAGCACCTGATATTGCAGGTAATACAATATTAACTTTACCTACATCTGGTACTGCTATAGTAACAGACGTAGATTTATCATTGGCTATTCAAGGAATAATTGATCCTATAGCAGCAGCAATCATATTCGGAGGATAGAAAATGGCTTTTAAAAATATAAAGATAGTGGGTAATGGTACTGCTCAAACAGTACTAACAAATACAAGTATACTAGAAGGTGTGACAACAGGACTTGTTGCATACAATTCTACAGCAGGTGCTTTAAGTTTTAGCCTATTAATAGATGGCGTATCTGTAATTTCAGAAAGTGTTGATGCTAATACTAGTTATAGACTACCAGACAAAGTTAATATCCCCGTTAATACTGTACTAACGGTTAATGCAGCAACAGGTCTTGATATCACTGTAAGTGCTTATCAAACTGCTATTGATGTAAATGCTGCACTATCACTTGCACAAACAAGTGCAGCTGCTGCTGCTCAGTCCGCTATTGATGCAGTTAATGCGTTACCAGCAGGTACACTAAATGACATTACCCCAGCTTTAGATAAGGCGTATAGTTCAACTAAGATTGAATCTGAATTAACATTAAAAGAAGATGCGGATGCAACTATTCTTAAAGATGCTGACATTGGTGTTTCTGTTGTCGGTGTTGCAGACATTGGTTCTACAGTACAAGCATACGATGCAGACACCTCTAAGCTAGATGTAGCAGAAACTCGCACAGCAAACATTGACTTACTAACCTACGCTGAAACCAAAGTAGCAATGGCAGCAGATGATGTAGACCTATCACTAGGTAACATCTTCACCAAGACAATCTCAGTAGGGACTACTCTAACCATTAGTAATCCAGCAGCATCGGGTAAAGGCTCAGCATTTACGTTGATCTTAACCAATGGTGGTGCAGCGGTTATTACATTTCCTGCTAGTGTTAAATGGGCAGCAGCAACAGCACCTACACTCACAGCAGCAGGTATTGATGTATTGACCTTTACTACAGTAGATGGTGGGACAAACTGGTATGGTATTGCTGCTGGCATAGGGATGGCATAGTATGAGTATTGAAAGGAAAGTATTAGGGACAAGCCCTAGTGGTGGTGATGCTTTGACTGTTGAGGATGTGTTCTCGACTTATCTTTATACGGGTAATGGTGCTACCCAAACCATTGAGAACGGTATTGCTTTAGGTGATAGCAATTATGGAGCAAGTGTCGAATTTGATGGGGTTGGTGATTACTTGAGTCGGAGTTCTGATCTCACGGGTAATGCTGATGGGAAGACTTTTACTATTAGTGCTTGGGTTAATACCAAAAATGCGCGCGCTCCCTTCTATTACAACAGTTCGTCATCAGCAAACAACATTGGCATTGAGTTAAGTAGCGGAGGGAATTTTTCATTCATCAATAGCGTTAGTTCTGCTAGTCGGTGGAATATAAATTCAACATCAGCAGTTGGGGTCTTAAACACTTGGCAACATGTTTTATTTTCTTTCGATGCTGATAGTCAGGCTAACTGCAAGCTGTACGTAGACGATGTAGCTGTACCATTGACTTTTACAACATTTTCCACTGGATCTAATGTTGTTTTCACTTCCGCATCTCAAGTAGTTGGCGCAATATCATGGGCGTTAAGCGTAAAAACTAAAGGTAGACTCTCAAACCTATTCCTAGACTACACCTACCGTGACCTATCAATAGAATCTAACAGACGATTATTCATCACTGCTGATGGTCAACCTGCAAGTAAAAGTGGTCTTGAGGCTCTTAACCCAATCATGTATATGCCTTTAAATGACACAGATGGTATCGGTTCTAACTTAGGTACTGGTGGTGACTTTACTGTTAATGGTAGTCCAAAGGCATTATCAATAGGTGGACCTTATATCGGTGATGGTGTTGGGCAAGGGGGCATGATTTGGTTGAAGAATAGAACTCAAGCGTCCAATCACATGCTAATGGATACTGAACAGGGCGTTAACAGACAACTTCGCTCAAATGAGACTGGGGCAGCAGAACCACTTTCATCGATCCTTGACAGCTTTAATAGTGATGGGTTTTCACTAGGAGTAGGAAACGGCAACTCTAACGGAGTGGGAGAATCCTACGCCTCTTGGACATTCCGCAAAGCCCCACGATTCTTTGATGTGGTTACTTATACTGGTGATGGTGTTACTGGTAGAGAGATAGCACATGACTTGGGTTGTGATGTTGGGATGCTGATTGTTAAGAGAACGGATATAGCAGATGATTGGGATGTCTTACATAAAGATGTTGAGGTATTAAGGCTTAACACAACTGACGCAGTATTAGCAGGATATGCGCCGATACGTTTCGGTGATGGCTCAAACCTGATAAGACCAACAAGTAGTGTGTTTACGGTAGGCTCTTCTGGAGAGACTAATGGCTCAGGAGGAACATACGTAGCCTACCTATTCGCCCACGATCCAGAGGGTGAAAATGGGGATGATGGGATGATTGCTTGTGGGAGTTATAACGGAGCTTTTACTTACCAAGAAATAGACTTAGGTTGGGAAGCACAATATGTAATGATTAAACGTACAGATTCCGCACAAGATTGGATGGTGTTTGATAGTATGCGTGGGATGACTGCTAATACCACTGGTGGTGACGTTCCAGGAGGTAATGATAATAGGCTGAGGCCAAATGACTCAGCACTGGAAGAGTCAGACACTTACGGTATTGATCCGCATGCTTCTGGCTTTAGTGTTAGAGGTAGTAATATATCAGTGTCAGGCTCAACCTACATCTACATGGCTATCCGCAGACCCATGAAGACTCCAGAGGTGGGGACTGAGGTTTTTGCTATTGATACTAGGCTTGCTACTGAACCTAGTTTTATTGCTGGCTTTCCTTTGGATTTATCTATTAGTACAATCACAAGTGGGGGTGTTAATCGGTTAGTTAATAGTAGAATAACAGGGATTACAACCTTAAAAACTAATTCAACAGTGGCAGAGGGATCTGAGACTGGGTCAACATTTGATTATATGGATGGATGGAATAGTAATACTGGACTTAACACCTCTCTTTACTCTTGGATGTGGAAACGTGCCACCGGCTTCTTCGATGTGGTGGCGTATACTGGTGATGGTACAAATCCTGCTACTATTAGTCACGGTCTCGGTGTTGAACCAGAGTTGATTATCTATAAAAACAGAAGTGCCGCACAAGACTGGTTTGTGTCATGGGGGCATCTAGGTCTAAAACTCAACTCCAACGCATCCCATCTCTTTGCTGGAACTCCAATGACTGTAGGGAGATGGGGAATAAAGGCATACGCCAGTATCTATTCTGGCGCATGGACAACAAACACAACTGGCGATAACTATATCGCCTACCTCTTCGCAACCCTAGATGGCATCAGTAAAGTCGGATCTTACACAGGTAACGGCACTAACCAAACCATAGATTGTGGATTCTCAACTGGTGCTAGATTCATCCTAATCAAACGGACTGACTCAACAGGTGACTGGTTCACTTGGGATACTGAGCGTGGAATCGTGGCAGGTAATGACCCACATCTATCATTGAACACAACAGCAGCAGAAGTAACAACCGATGACTCTGTAGACCCTGATAGTTCAGGTTTTATAGTGAATCAAGTAGCAGCAACTAATATCAATGTATCCGCTGGCGAATACATTTTTTACTCAATCGCATAGGACAATCAACTATGAAATACAGAAATAAAACTAGTGGCTTAGTTAGCACTCAAGGTGAGATCCGCCGAGCTAATTCAAACTCTTCATTCCCTCGTGTATGGGACTCAGCAGTCTGTGAGAGCCTAGACATTGACCCAGTACTTGAAGCACCTAAACCAGAGGTTACTAATCTACAACAAGTAGTAGCTGATGGTGTAGAACTTGATGCTTTAGGTAACTGGGTAAACAAGTGGCTCATCATTGATAAGTTTACTACTTATACTGATGATGCTGATGTAACCCATACCCAATTGGAACAAGAAACTGCTTACTTACAATCTCTCGAAGATATTGCTACTGAAGCACTAAGAGCAGAACGTAACAAGTTACTGGCGGCTACAGACTTCTATGCCTTGACTGATGTAACTATGAGTCCAGAAATGACTACTTACCGCCAAGCACTGAGAGATTTACCGGCTAATACGGTAGATGTATTTAATCCTGTTTATCCTGAGTTATTAATCGTCTCGTAGTTTAGTAAAGGAGGTGTAAAATCCTCCTTTTTTCTTTAAAATAGTCATTTATATAATGGTTTCTGCTTATGAATTGAAACTGAATCAAATTAAAATTATTATAAATAATATCACATAATAACACTTCGTGGATAGGGAAACGAAATGGCAATAAGTAAGGATTTTATAGTAAAGAGTGGGCTAGTAGTAACTAGTCCTTTAGGCGTGTCATCAACACCTATTACAACAGATGAATCTGGTAAGGTGGTATTACCTAATGCAATAATATTAGAGGATGGTTCAGACATCCCTAAAGCCAATTTAGTAATCACCCCAGAATCTTTAGCAATACAAGTTGATGCTGTTATGGCTGGTGATGATATGCCTTGGGTTTGGACTTGGGAAAACTCTTCTCTACCATTTGCAAGAACTCCTATCACAAATAGTTTTCAGTTATCAGTCCCTTTATATGAGGACGGAAATTATACTATTAGTAACTTTACTAATACGATTCATGGTATGTTGGATCAAACCCACGGAGCTTCACTAAAATGGGTTGATGGTGCTGGATTTGATAATGAAATATCTTGGGCAAGTACCAAATCAGTTGTATCAGAAAGTCACCCAGATATTAATGGTGGCGTTGCCATTGATGTTCAAAAGATAACGATTAATTTACCCACAAATATCACCCCACCAGTTCTAACTGCTCCTAGTGGTATTGGTTATATGGTTTCACATGCAACAGCTGGTTCTTATACATTCGGTGCTAGTAATGTTGGTGGAGGCGATTTAACATCGGTTGTTGAAGGTGATAATCCAAATATTGGTCCAATGTATAGAGGATCAACGTATACCTTTACCCTTGATGCATCACTTGCGGGTCATCCATTTTACCTAAGTACAGACAACGGAGCAAATTATGTTTCTGGTTCGTATGTTGGTGAATATACAACAGGAGTTACTGGTTCAAGGAATGATGGGTCAACAGGTAAAACGACATTATCCTTTGCTGTTCCTGCTGATGCACCTGATAACCTTTATTATCAATGTGGCAATCATAGTTCAATGCGTGGTGTTATTACCATTAAAGACTTAGCGGTTGAGGTTAATGACGCTGGTAACTTTGTTGTTTATTTCCAACATACCCATGAGGGCATGAAAACCCCTATTGAGTTAAGACCTCTTCCTACTCTTGTTAATCAGATGTGTCTTGTTTATGATGCATCAAATAACCAGTTTGTGCCACAAGATTTGGCAACCTATGTAGAAAATACACCATCATTCAAAAACAAGATTAAAGAAGTTGCTGGTACTGCAACACTTGTTGCTGCTGACGGAACTTCACTTGTTGCCTCTATTAAACTTTATGAAGATGCTTCGTACCTACCTTATGTGAGTAACAAAGGTGGTGACTTAGCTTATGCTAAAGATACTAAATACATTTATATTTGGGATGTGATCACAAGCGGTTGGGAAGTAACTGGTACCAACGTTGCTAGTGTAACTGGACTTCAAGGTTTACTTGATGGTTATGCACCACAAACAACAACATATACAAAGACTGAAGTTGATACTAAACTAGATTTAAAATTAAACATTTCATCTAACTATTCTGATTATAGATTAAAAGAAAATGTTGTTCCTTTGTCAGATCCAATTGATAGATTAGTAGCACTAAATCCTTCTAGGTTTAATTTTATATCTGATCCTGAAATTGTTATTGATGGTTTCTTGGCACATGAAGCACAAGAGATTGTTCCCGAAAGTGTTATTGGTACTAAGGATGCTACACGAACTGAAGTTTATGAAATATCTCCTGGTGTTAATGCTGAACGACAAGTTCCAGTTTATCAAGTAATCGATCTTGCTAAAATTGTTCCTCTACTAGTTGCATCTGTGCAAGAACAACAAAAGGAAATTGATACACTAAAAACTTTAGTCCAATCATTGTTATAAATAATAGTGTAAATAAGGAAGAATTTAATGAGTGTAATTAACGCTAGAATATCACCCGACAGTAAAAACATTAAAACACAATCTATAATAATAGGCGCCTCTAATAAACTTACAGAATTAAGTGATATAGATTCTTCTCAAATAGAACAAGGGTCATTGTTAATTTATGATGCAACCCTTGAAATATGGAAAGCAAAATCTACATTAGACGATGGAACTTATATAGAGTGCGGTCATTATTAAAATTACATTTTAAAAACAGGAAATAATAAGTATGTCAACAATTATTCGTATAAAACGTACAACAACTGCTGGAGATCCTTCTGTTTTAGGTGATGGCGTTTTAGCATACTCAGCAGCTGATTATGGAAATGTAGCGGGTGGTGGCAGATTATTTATTGGTGTCGGTGCTGAAACTGCTGGAGATGCTGCTTCTCATCTTGTTATTGGTGGACAATACTTTACAGATAAATTAGATCATGCACCTGGTACTCTAACTGCATCTTCTGCCATTATTACTAATACAGATAATAAAATTGATATTCTTAATGTCGATAATATTACTCTAAATGGTAATACTATATCAACTACTAATGCCAATGGAAATCTATCATTCACTCCTAGTGGTAAATCAATATTCTCTACTAATGTTGAACTTACTTCTGATTTATTAGTTACCGGTAATCTAACCGTTAATGGTACCACAACGACTATTAATACAACAGAACTTGTTGTTGCTGATCCTATTCTGTATATCGCGGAAGGAAATAATGTAACAAACTCTGTCGATATTGGTTTCATGGGTGGTTATAATAGTGGCACTTATGCACATACTGGTTTATTAAGAAATCATGCTGATAATGAATGGTATCTGTTTAATAACTATAGTTCTGAACCAACTGATAATACTATTAACTTTACGGGTATTAATCTTGCTTCTTTAAATGCTAATGTTATTGGTGGATTAACTGGTAATGCTTCTACAGCAACTACACTTGAAACAGCAAGAACAATATCATTATCTGGTGATGTTCAAGGTTCAGTTTCATTTAATGGTTCATCTAATGTTTCTATCAACGCAAATATTAATACTGCTTCAACTTCTGTTTTAGGTGTTGCTTCATTTAATGCTAATAACTTTGATGTCACTGCTGGTGCAGTTTCTATTACTGTAGTGGATGGCGGAACTTACTAGTATAAATATATAAAAAGAGGGGATTTTTATTCCCTCTATTATTAACACTATTATTTGTGAGTCATTTTTATGTCTAAACTGTTATTAAAAAAATCTTCTATATCCGGAAAAGTTCCACTAAATGCGGATCTGGATTATGGTGAATTAGCATTAAACTATGCTGATAATAAATTATACTTCAAAGATTCATCCAACGCAATAACATCTATCGGTAGTGGTGGTTTATTTGAAACTATAGTATATAATACCACCACTACTAATACCAATCAAATAATAGATTCTTTTGATATAACAGAATACTCTAGTGTTAAGTTTTTAATACAAGTTAAATCTGGTACTGATATTCATTGTACAGAAGTATTTCTTATGCATAATGGCACTAATGTGTTTTTATCAGAATATGCTACAATGTATTCTACAGTATCATTAGGTATTCTCGATGCCGATATATTAACGGGTACTTGTAGAATATTATTCTCTCCTACTAATGCTATTAATAATATAACTATTAAACGTATCGGTTCTTGAACTATATAAATACTATAAAATATATCGGAGTTAATTAATTATGGCAGTTTATGCAAACCTTATAGTAGATCAAGGATCAGATTTTTCATCAACAATATTCGTAACTGATAATGTCGGTGATATCCTAGACCTTACAAATTATACATCTAGTGCTCAAATTCGTAAATCCCATTCATCATCAACAGCAGTGGATTTTATAACATCTATACTGAATCCTACTGATGGGCAAGTGCAAATTAAATTGACCAATGATCAATCACTAGCAATGAAAGCTGGTAGATATGTTTATGATGTTGAAATTGTTAGTGATATTGGTGTTGTTACAAGAGTCGTTGAAGGTCAATTAGAAGTAACTCCTACCGTAACAAGATAATATATATCGGAATATAAAATTATGGCAAATCCAACATCAAGACCAACTCTTATAGATTATTGTCTACGTAGACTTGGAAGCCCAGTAATCGAAATAAATGTAGATGAAGACCAAGTAGAAGATAGAATAGATGATGCTCTTCAGTTCTATCAAGAGTACCATTCTGATGCTACCATGAGGATTTATCTTAAACACCAAATTACAGCAGATGATATTGCAAATAAATATCTTACTCTAAATGATAATATCCTTTATGTGAAAAGAATATTCTCTAATGCTGAAGGATTAGATAGTGCTAATGATATGTTCTCAATTAAATATCAAATGCACCTAAATGATTTCCAAGACCTGTCCTTTATTGGTGATCTTGTGAATTATGAAATGACTCAACAATATCTTTCTTTGATTGATATGAAAATTAATGGTGTAGGTGAAGCAATTAGATTTAATAGAAATATGAATCAACTTCATCTAGATCTTGATTGGTCAACAGAGATTTATGAAGGTAAATATGTTATAGTTGAATGTATGAGAATTGTGGATCCCGCTACTTATCCTGATGTTTACAATGATATGTTTCTTAAACAATATGCTACTGCTTTATTGAAACAACAATGGGGATCAAATCTTATCAAGTTTGAAGGTATGCAACTTCCTGGTGGTGTTAGTATTAATGGTAGACAACTCTTTGATGATGCTACAACAGAATTGGTTGCTATAAGAGAACAAATGCAACTCAATTATGAGATGCCAGCCGACTTCTATACAGGTTAATCAGTATGGCAACTAATGTATATTTCTCTGGTAAAGTGGCATCCGAACAAAATCTTTATTCTGATTTGATTATCGAATCTGTTAAGATGTACGGTCAAGATGTTTATTATCTTCCAAGAGAAATGGTATCGGTTGATAATATCCTTAATGAAGATATTGAATCCAATTATGATACCGCATATACTATTGAAATGTATATTGAAGGTGCTGATGGATTCGCGGGTGAAGGTGATATTCTTCAAAAGTTTGGTATTGAACTAAGAGATCAAGCAACCTTTATTGTTTCTAAAAGAAGATGGGAACAACTTGTTGGTGTTAATAATAACGGTATAAATTCATCTCGACCTGCTGAAGGTGATTTGGTTTATTTACCTTTATCTAAATCACTATTCGAAGTTAGATTCGTTGAACATGAATCCCCTTTCTATCAATTACAAGATCTACCAGTTTATAAAATTCAATGTGAATTATTTGAATATTCAGGTGAATCTATTAATACTGGTATAGATAACATTGATGATATTAATGTTAGTATTGCTGCTCAATTAACTTTAATTATTAATAATACTAATGCTATAGATTTTATTATTAACGAAAATGTCCAACAAGAAATTACTTTAGGTTCTGGTGAATATGTCACTGGTAGAGTAGTCACAAAAGAAATTGTTGATGTTGATAATACTAAAATTACTTTAACTGATTGGGCAACTACCGATGGTTTATATCATAACTTTAATAACACAACACCTCTTACAGGATTAACTTCTGGTGCTATTTGGGATGTTGTTGAAGTATATGATATCAATTCTGTTGTATCAAAAAATGCTTTTAGTGATGAACCTTATGCCGATAATCAAGTATTTGAACAAGCAGGAGATTCTATTATAGACTTCTCAGAAACTAATCCATTTGGTGACATATAATGTTGAATAATCATTTTTATCATGCCTCAATTAGAAGAACAATTGCCGCTTTTGGTTCATTATTTAATGATATAAAAGTTATAAGAAAGGATTCTGCTGGAGAAGTAAAACAAATTACAAGAGTACCTTTAGCATATGGACCAAGACAGAAGTTCCTTGCTAGATTAGAAGAACAAAGCAACTTGAATGATCCTAAAGTTGCTATTAAATTACCTCGTATGTCTTTTGAAATTACTTCTTTGACATACGATAATACTTCTAAACTTAATAAAATGAACAGGATGTCTAAACCTATTATTGGTGATCCTGATAATAAAAGTGTAGTATATACTAGTGCTCCTTATAGAATGGGTATTCAATTATCCATTATGGCAAAGAACCAAGATGATGCTCTTCAAGTAATAGAACAGATAATGCCATATTTTCAACCAGAATATACTATCACTATTAATGAAGTTCCTGAGTTGGGTATTAAAGGGGATGTTCCTATTGTATTAACTGGTGTGACTTTATCAGATGATTATACTGGTGACTTTATGACTCGTAGAGCAATTGTATATTCTTTAGACTTTGATCTAAGAGTAAGATTCTATGGTCCAGTTTCTACTCATGCTATTATTAAAACTGCTGCTATTGATTTTATTGATGGTGATACATTTGGGTTCTTAGAAGAAATCACTGTTGATGGTACTGTCGATCCTATAGTAATAGGTATTGATAATATTAATAATAATGTTAAAGATTAATAGTATCCCAATCTTTCCCAGTGACATATCTATTATACTACATTTTATAACAAATGTCAACCCACTAGGAACTAAATTATGAAAACTGAAATAGATGCAGATTATGAGTATGCAAGATCTAAATACTACGACATGATCACCAAGAATGATGAAGCAATTGATATGATGATGGAACTGGCAAGAGAACAAGAAGCACCACGTACCTTTGAAGTTCTATCTAATATGATCAAACAAAACTCTGAGATTGCCGATAGATTAATGGAACTACAAAAGAAGAAAATAGAAGTCATTAAATCTGGTGAACTTGAAACCCCAGCACAATTAACTCAAAATAATGTTTATATTGGATCTACAACAGATCTACAGAGATTGTTATTAGAGAATGTGAAAGATGTGACTCCAAATGAAATCGATTCAGAAAGTTGAAACAAAGGGGTATCTTGGTAATCCCCTTGTCAAAAAAGATGGTATAAATCAGAACTGGACTCAAGAAGAGATTGATGAATACTCAAAGTGTATGAATGATCCTGCATACTTTGCTAGAACTTATCTAAAAGTTATTCATCTTGATAGAGGTTTAGTTCCATTCGATCTATACGATTATCAAGAAAATATGTTCGATCACTTCAATAATAATAGATTCTCTATTGTTCTTGCTTGTAGACAATCTGGTAAATGTCAAACTTTTAATTCTTATATATATATTAGGAACAAGAAAACTAATATAGAAGAACGTATAAGCATTGGAGATTTTCATGAAAGAATTAAAAGAAATATGTAACAGAATAATTAAAGAATCTAACAACAAAGGTAGATCTAAACATGTGTTATATAAAGATAACATAGAAAATATCATATCCACGCATGATATGATATTTGAGAATATGAAGAATAAACCTATAGGTCAAAAGATCTCAAGATTATATAATGAATTGGAAAGACCTGATATTGGTGGTGTTACTTGTAGAATATGTAATATATATTACAGAGATGATATAAGACAACATATAATAAATTCCCATAATGTTACTATAAGTGAATATAAGGATAGATATGATTCTGCTGCTATATTGTCTGATAAAGTATTAACTAAATATTCTGATAGAATGTTAGGTAGTAAGAATCCAGCATTTCAGCATGGAGGGAGATTAAGTCCATTTTCAAATAAGTTTGTGAAATATCAAGATGGTTCTGTTGATTATTCAATTGAAGATGTTGTTAAAAAGAAGATGCAAAGTGTTAAAGATAATCCACAAAATCAACACACAAATATTGAATTTTATTTAGCACAAGGTTTATCAATAGATGATGCTAAGGCAGCACTATCAGAAAGGCAATCGACATTCTCACTAAAATCGTGTATTGAAAAATATGGAGAAGAAGCGGGAAAATTAAGATGGCAACAAAGACAAGATGTGTGGCAAGAAACCCTTAAAGATAAGACACCTGAAGAAATTGATATTATTAATCAAAAGAAAGGTACAGGAAGAATGAACCAATTGTTTAACAGGAAACCTGAGATGAAAAATATACCAGGTATATTATATCTTATTAAATTTTATAATGAAGATATAGTATTTTGGAAGGTTGGTATAACATCACGTACAATAAAAGAACGTTTTGGTTCAATGAATAAATATAATCTTAATATGGATATTATTACTGAAAATAAAAATATGACATTCTATGAGTGTTTTAAAGCAGAACAATCTATATTAAATTTGCATAAAGATATAAGAATTAACGTGAACTATAATGGATTTAAAACCACAGAGGCATTTGATGAACCAATTACTATCTGATAAAACTGAAAGAAAGTTTATTGAAGAATTTGATGTGAGTGATTATGAAATTCTTACAGAGGATGGATATAAGGATATAACATCTAGTAAGAAAACTATTGAATATGATGTGTGGAAATTGGTTACAGAAAATGGACATTTCTTAGAGTGTGCGGATACACACATCGTTATAGATTCATTTGGTAATGAAGTTTATGCCAAAGATTCTCTAGGGGTTATGATACAAACTATTGAGGGTAATAGTATAGTATCTTCAGTGGTTAAACCAGATTATCTTAAAGAACATATGTATGATCTGTCAATAGATTCGGATAATCATACATTTTATTCTAATGGTATATTAAGTCATAATAGTATATCATCTGTTGCATATCTGCTATGGTATGCTATATTCAATCCAGAAAAAGTGATCGCAATACTAGCAAACAAAGGTGCCACTGCTCGTGAAATGTTGTCACGTGTCACCCTAATGTTAGAAAACTTACCATTCTTCTTACAACCAGGATGTAAAACCCTAAATAAAGGTTCAATAGAATTCTCTAATAACTCTAAGATTGTTGCTGCCGCAACTTCTGGCTCTTCTATTCGTGGTTTATCTGTATCATTATTGTTCTTGGATGAGTTTGCTTTCATTGAGAATGATGCTACATTTTATACATCAACTTATCCTGTTGTATCTTCTGGTACATCTACAAGAATTATTATCACCTCAACCGCTAATGGTATTGGTAATGTATTCTATAAGTTATGGGAAGGTGCTAATCAAAAGACTAACGACTTTAAACCATTCAGGGTAGATTGGCAAGATGTTCCTGGACGTGATGAAGAATGGAAAAGACAAACTATTGCTAACACTTCTGAATTGCAATTTACCCAAGAATTTGGTAACTCATTTATTGGTGGTTCTGATACACTGGTAACACCAGAATGTTTATTAACACTTAATGCGATTGATCCAATAAAGGAAACTTATAATCTAAGAGTTTATAAAGATCCAGAACATGGTCATGAGTATATGATGTTCGTTGATATTGCTAAAGGTCGTGGTCAAGATTATTCTACATTTAATATTATTGATATAACATCATCACCTTTTGAACAAGTTTGTGTTTTCCAAGATAATAATATATCTCCTTTATTATATCCTGATGTATTATATAAATATGCTATGTTATATAATGAGGCATATATAATAGTAGAATCAAATGATCAAGGTTCTATTGTTTGTAATGGATTATATTATGAACTAGAATATGAAAATGTTTATGTTGAATCGATAATTAAAAGCAATTCTATTGGTGTTACAATGACCAAGAAGATCAAAAGAATTGGTACATCTAATATGAAAGATATTATTGAGCAGAATAAATTAAAGATAAATGATGCTAATACAATTATTGAGTTATCTACTTTTATATCACGAGGTTCTTCTTTTGAGGCATCACGAGGAAACCATGATGATTTAGTAATGAACCTTGTTCTGTTTGCTTGGTTCACTTCCACACCATTCTTTGGTGAAATGACTGATATAAATATTAAGAATTTATTATATTCAGAGAAAGTAAGAGCAATGGAAGATGATATTGTTCCTGTAGGCATTTTTGATGATGGTAGAGAAGATGCTTTTACAGTAGAAGATGGGGTACAATGGGAAACTATAAATACTGGTATGTTCTAAATATTAAATAGTATAAATAGTATTGAATGAGTAATAATCTTATTATGATTCTTATTACATTATAATCATTTTTTATAATCTTTTTGGAGAGGAAACAAATATGGGCTTTCAAGTTTCACCTGGCGTTCAGGTAAAAGAAATAGACCTAACAAATGTTGTTCCCGCGATATCTACCTCTATTGGTGGTTTTGCTGGTGCATTCAATTGGGGTCCCGTAAACGAAATTCGGATGGTAGGTTCAGAATCAGAACTTGCCTCAACCTTCGGTATACCCGATGATAATACAGCACCTTACTTCTTATCAGCAGCTGCTTTCCTGCAATATGGAAGAGCTCTTAAAGTTGTTCGTACCGCTACTACTAATTTAAACGCGACAAGTTCTGGTGTTGGTCAGTTAATCATGAATCGTGATGATTATGAGGAAGCGACTGTAACAGATTCTTGGGTTGCGAAATATCCAGGCATATTAGGAAACTCTTTAAAAGTTTCTATTTGTCCTGCTGATACTACTGTATTTGCTAGTTGGGCATATGCAGACAACTTTGATTCTGCACCAAGTACTTCAACTTATGCTGCTGCACATTCTTCTAGTAATGATGAAATGCATATAGCAATAATCGATGAAGATGGTTCTTGGACAGGTCTTGCTGGTTCTGTTCTAGAAACATTTCCATTTGTATCTCAAGCATCTGATGCTAAAGCAAGTGATGGAACTTCTAGTTACTACAAAGATGTATTAAACGGAAACTCTAATTATGTTTGGTTTGGTGATCATGACGCTACATTAGTAAATGCTGGTGGTCTTACTTCTGCTGTTGCAGATTTTAATGCTACTGTTATTGCTGCTGAAGTTTCTGATTCGTTTTCTGGTGGTACTGATGATAATTTACCTACACTTGGTGAACTTCAAACTGGATTTGATTTTTTCTCTGATGCAGATACTGTTGATGTAAATTTAATATTCTCTGTTCCTGGTGTTGATGGTGGTGAAGATGTTACATTTGCTAATTACCTTATTGCATTAGCAGAAGCACGTAAAGATGTTGTAGCATTCATTTCTCCTCCTATTCAAGATACTGTTGGTACTTCTACTCCTGCAACTGATGTAAAAACATTTGCTGATCAGGTAAGTTCAAGTTCTTATGCTGTTATAGATTCAACCGCATTAAAAGTATACGATAAATATAATGATGTATACCGTTGGATTCCTGCTGCTGGTGTTATGGCTGGTTTATGTGCTAACACAGATACAGTTGCAGATCCTTGGTTCTCTCCTGCTGGTTATACACGTGGTCAAGTATTAGGTGTCACTAAAATTGCTTTTAACCCTAAGCAAGCAGATCGTGATACACTTCACAAAGCAAGAATCAATCCAATTGTTTCTTTTCCTGGTCAAGGTACACTTCTTTATGGTGATAAAACTGCTCAAGCAAAACCATCTGCTTTTGATCGTATTAATGTCCGTAGATTGTTCATCGTTTTAGAAAAAGCAATTGCTACCGCAGCTAAATATCAATTGTTTGAACTGAATGACGAATTTACAAGAGCAATGTTCCGTAACATGGTTGAACCATTCTTACGTGACGTAAAGGGTCGTAGGGGTATTACTGACTTCGCAGTTATCTGTGATGAAACTAATAATACCGGAGAAATTATAGGATCTAATCAGTTTGTTGCTGATATCTATATTAAACCTGCTCGTTCAATCAACTTCATTACTTTGAATTTTATCGCCACTCGTACTGGTGTTCAATTCGCAGAAATTATCGGTCAAAAATAAGGGGATCTTAAATGGCAATTTTAGGCGTAGATGACTTTAAGTCAAAATTATTCGGTGGTGGTGCAAGATCAAACCTTTTCAAAGTTGAAATGGGTTGGCCAGCAGTAGCACTTGCGGGTTCTGGGGAATCTGAACTTGCGGGGTTTTTAATCAAAGCAGCAAGTTTACCTTCTTCAGTTATTGCACCAATTGAAGTACCATTTCGTGGTAGAAAGTTACAAATTGCGGGAGATCGTACATTTGAACCTTGGATTATCACTGTAATCAATGATTCTAACTTTGCACTAAGAAATGTATTTGAAAAATGGATGGATGGTATTAATGCACATTCTGCTAATACTGGTGTAACCAATACTTCAGATTATTTTGCGGATGCAAGTATCTATCAATTAGATAAGAGTGGTGAGCAACTAAAAGGTTATGTTTTTAGAGGTCTTTGGCCTAGTAACTTATCAGCAATTGATGTAAGTTATGAAACTGAGGGTATCCAAGAATTCACCGTTGAACTTCAAGTTCAATATTGGGAATCTGATACAACTAACTAGAAAATTATTATATAAATATAAGTGAATGGAGGGGTAAGAAATTATCCCTCCCCTTTATAACTTAGGAAAAATACTATGGCATCATTATTTGGATTTGAATTTAAAAGAAAGTCCCAAGATAAAGAAGACGATAAAAAACAATCGTTTGTTGCTCCAATGGAAGATGATGGTTCCAGTTATGTATCTGCTGGTGGTCATTATGGACAGTATGTAGATATTGGTGGTACTGACGGTGATAAGAATGAAGCAGATAATGTTAGACGATATAGAGATATAGCACAACATCCAGAATGTGATGCTGCTATTGAAGATATTATCAACGAAGCAATTGTTTCAGATTCTAATTCGGCACCTGTTGAAATTATTATGGATGACTTAGATCAACCTGATAATATCAAAAAGACTATCAAAGAAGAGTTTGAGAATGTTGTAAGGTTATTACAATTTAATCATTATGGTCATGAGATTTTTCGTAAATGGTATGTTGATGGTAGATTGTTCTATCATATCATTATTGATGAAAAAACTCCAAAGAAAGGTATATTGGAATTAAGACCAATTGATCCTACACGAATTCGTAAAGTAAAAGAGATTGATAAAGTCAAAGATCCTGTAACAGGGGCAGAACTTATCAAATCAGTTGATGAATATTACATTTATCAAGATACAAGTTTAAATAAATCTAATCAAGGTTTAAAGATTTCATCTGATGCAGTTCAATATACTACTTCTGGTTTACTAGAAGGTAATAAGAAAACTGTATTAAGTTATTTACATAAAGCAATTAAACCCGTAAATCAATTACGGATGATGGAAGATTCTCTTGTAATTTATAGATTATCAAGAGCACCAGAAAGACGTATATTTTATATTGATGTTGGTAACTTGCCAAAAGGTAAAGCAGAAGAATATCTGAAAGGTATTATGAACCAGTATAGAAATAAATTGGTGTATGATGCTTCTACTGGTGAGATTAAAGATGATCGCAAGAATATGTCTATGCTGGAAGATTTTTGGTTACCGCGTAGAGAAGGTGGTCGTGGTACTGAAATTACTACACTTCCTGGTGGCGAAAACCTTGGACAAATTGATGATATACTATACTTCCAAAAGAAACTATATAAATCATTGAATGTACCAGTAGATAGATTAGAATCAGAAAATGGTTTTAGTTTAGGTAGATCAACTGAAATTTCAAGGGATGAAGTTAAGTTTCAGAAGTTTATTAATAGATTACGCAAGAAGTTTTCTTGGTTATTACTTGATTTACTGAAAACCCAATTATTACTTAAGGGTATTATTACTGAGAGTGATTGGTATGATTTCAGAGAGAATATTGTTGTTGATTATATTAAAGACTCTTATTTCTCAGAACTTAAAGAAAATGAGATCATAAGAGAACGAGTTGGATTATTAACCGAACTTGATCAATATGTTGGTGATTATTATTCTAAAGATTGGATTCGTAAAAACGTTTTAATGTTATCAGAAGATGATATTAAACAAATGTCTGATGAAATCGATGAAGAAAGAAAATCGGGTGATATTCCAGATGAAGATGACATATAATATCTTGAAATATTAAATGTTATAAATATAATAATATAGGAATAAACATGAATAATATAAAAGATTTAATAGATAATATATCAGTGGGTGATAATACAAAGACTGTTGATATGTTTAATAGTACAATGAAATCCAGAATTATGGATGCCATTGAAACTCGTAAAGTTGAACTTGGCAATTCAGTATACAACAGAGAACCTGACAATGAAGACATTTAAAGAACTAAGAGAGTTTGTTGATATTCAAGAATCTGTTAAAAGTTATACTGTAGGCAAACATAAAATAACTATTGATAAGAACGGATCTAAATTCTCTGCTAGTATTGATGGGGAATTATTAGATTCAAGTTTTAAATCAGAAAAGGATGCTGTAACTTCAGTATCTGAGTTTATTGATTTAATGAAACTTTAAAGGAAATAAAATGTATCTTATTACAGAACATCTTGAATCTAATTTAGACTATATAACCGAAGAAAAGAACGGTAAGAAGAGTGTTGTCATTGAAGGTATCTTCATGCAAGCAGAATCTAAAAACCGTAACGGTAGAGTTTATCCGCGTCCAGTCATGGAAAGAGCAGTAGATAAATATGTTACAGAACAAGTTGTAAAAGGTCGTGCGGTTGGTGAGTTAAATCATCCGGATGGTCCATCTATTAATTTAGATAAAGTTTCACACAGGATTACCGAACTTAATTGGGATGGTAATAATGTTAATGGAAAAGCACTTATATTAGATACTCCTATGGGTCAGATCGTAAAGGGTTTGGTTGAAGGTGGTGTCCAACTAGGTGTTTCAAGTCGTGGTATGGGAAGTCTTGTTACTAGAAATGGTGTGAATATGGTTGGAGATGATTTTCATCTTTCAACTATTGACATTGTTCAAGATCCGTCAGCACCAGAAGCCTTTGTTAATGGGATTATGGAAGGTGTCGATTGGATTTGGGATAATGGTATACTAAAGCAACAAGATATTGAAAAATATGGGACTGAAATCAAGAAAGCATCTAAAAAACATCTAGCGGAAGCACAGATGTTGGTGTGGAAAGATTTCCTCTCAAAACTTTAACTCTAGATTATTAAAGGAATCTATTATGTCTGAGAAGACCAAAAACGAAGAGTTGGATCTTATTGAAGATATTACTGAAGTAGAACTCCAAGATGAAATCCTTGTTGAAACCGTTGAAGTTACGACAGAGGAAATCGTTGAGGAAGTTGCTGTAGAAAAACCTGCTACTAAAGCAGGGTTATTAGCATCTATCTACGAAGAAATGTCTAAATTGGATAAAACCAAATTAGCAAAAGCCTATGAATCTATTCTTGGCGAAAAAGTCGAAATCGATGACGAAGATGAAGAATCTGATGAGGAAGAATCAAAAGAATCTGATGAGGAAGACGAAGACGATGAAAAAGTAGTTGTAGAGAAAAAGAAAAAGGGTAAAGTTAAAGAATCTTATGATTTTAAAGACGACCTTGACGCTTTAGTAATTGCAGATTCTACTCTTTCTGAAGAGTTCCAAGAGAAAGCTGGAACAATCTTTGAAACTGCTGTTAAGTCTAAAATCACTTCAGAGATCGAAAGATTAGAAGAAGAGTATGCTGTTCAACTTCAAGAAGAAAGTGAAGTTATCAAAGAAGGACTTGTAGAAAAAGTAGATGGTTACTTGAACTATGTAGTCGAATCTTGGATGGAAGATAACAAACTTGCAATTGAAGCTGGTATCAGAACTGAAATTTCTGAATCATTTATGCAATCATTGAAAGGTTTATTTACAGAACATTATATTGATGTTCCTGAATCTAAAGTCGATCTGGTTGATGATTTAGTTGAAGAAGTAACTTCTTTAGAAGAGCAAGTTAATAATATGGTTGGCGATAACATTAAATTGACAGAATCTGTTCAATTGTTAAAACGCGAAATGATTATTGATGAAGCTGCTAAAGATCTAGCAGGTACTCAATCAGAGAAATTAAAAGGTCTTGTAGAAGATCTTGAGTTCGAAGACGAGAAAACTTTTATTAAGAAAGTTTTTACTGTCAAAGAATCTTATTTTTCTGACAAACTAAGCGATTTCGATGTTGAAAAAGCTGAAATGGAAAATGGAAGTCTTGCTGAATCAGTACAACTATCATCTTCAATGGAAAAGTACTCTTCAGTACTTTCTAAAACACTTAAATAACAACAAACCCTAGGAGATTCAAAAATGTTTAATTCAGAAACCGTACAAAGTAAATGGCAGCCAATTTTAGAACACGCTGCAATTCCTGAAATTACAGATACATACCGTAAATCGGTAACTGCTGTATTATTAGAAAACCAAGAAAAAGCAATGACAGAAGAACGTTCTGCAATGGGTTTCATTAATGAAACTGCTGCTAACGCTACTAATGCTGGTGCTGCTCCAATGGCTAACTGGGATCCAGTTCTGATCTCTTTAGTTAGACGTTCTATGCCTAACCTTATGGCGTATGATGTTGCTGGTGTTCAACCAATGACAGGACCAACTGGTCTTATCTTCGCTATGAAATCTAACTATTCTACTCAAGGTGGAACAGAAGCACTTCAAGATGAAGCAAATACTGCTTTCTCTGGTGCTGGTACTCACGGTGGTGATTCTAGTTCTTTAGTTGGTGCTGGTGTAGATACTACTCCTGCTGATACTATCGAAGATTCATTTGCAATCGGTTCTGGTATGACTACTGCTCAATCTGAAGCATTAGGAAACACTGGTGCAGCATTTGGCGAAATGGCTTTCTCAATTGAGAAAACTTCTGTTACTGCTAAAACTCGTGCATTGAAAGCTAACTACACAATGGAATTAGCACAAGATCTTAAAGCAGTTCATGGATTAGATGCTGAAACTGAACTTGCTAACATCTTATCTGCTGAAATTCTTGCAGAGATCAATAGAGAAGTTATTAGAACTATCAACGTTAAAGCAAAATTAGGAGCACAGTCTAGTAATGTTGCTTCTGCTGGTACTTTTGATGTTTCTACTGATGCTGATGGTCGTTGGTCTGTTGAGAAATTCAAAGGTCTTATCATTCAAATTGAACGTGAAGCAAATGCTATCGCTAAAGATACAAGACGTGGAAAAGGTAATTTCATTATCTGTTCTTCTGATGTTGCTTCTGCTTTAACTGCTGCTGGTATGTTAGATTATACTCCTGCACTTTCTGCAAAATTGAATGTTGATGATACTGGTTCTACATTTGCTGGTGTTCTTAATGGTAGTATGAAAGTTTATATCGATCCTTATGCAACTCAAGACTACGTAACTGTCGGTTACCGTGGTACTAACCCTTATGATGCTGGTATGTTCTATGCACCATATGTTCCTTTAACTATGGTTCGTGCTGTTGGCGAAAATGACTTTCAACCTCGTATCGGATTCAAAACTCGTTACGGTATGGTTGCTAACCCATATGCTACTGGTGCAAGTGCAAGCGAAACTGGTACTAACCGTGCTAACCAATACTACCGTATCTTTGCTGTTGCAAATATCTTAGTATAGTTTGAAATTTACAAGGATGTAAGTTAAAAGGGGACTTAATTGTCCCCTTTTTTTTGTCTTATAAATACTACTATATTATCAATGTAGAGATTTATTATGCCATACGACCTTAATGTTAATTTCAAAAACGAAAGAACATCTATTCTTAGTGAAGATTTATCTTTATTAAATCCAACAGGGTTTAGACTTACTATTGATTCACTCAAATATCCTAATGCACAATTTATGGTTCAGCAAGTCGAACTACCTGAATTGTCAGTCACATCACAAACATTTAGTACACCACTTAGAGATATAAGTATGTCTGGTGGTAAAGTTGTCTATAGTCCTTTGACTTTGACTTTTTTAATAGATGAAGAACTCTCTAACTATCAAGAAATACATGATTGGTTGTTTGGTCTAGTATCAGAACAAGATAGTAGATCTGTAAAGAAATCTAGAGATCTTACTCTATTAGTTCTATCATCTTCTAATAATGTTATTAAACAAATTCAATTTATCGATGCCTTTCCAACATCCCTTGGATCATTACCATTCGATATTACACAAACTGATGTAGAATACTTAACCGCAACAGTGTCTTTCGATTATTCGTATTTTAAATTCTTATAGATATTCTTTTATTATGATGGAGGTTTTATTATGTTACAACTAGAAAATATACTTGAATTGTGGAACAAAGATTGTCAAATAGATAGACTGAAATTAGATGATGCTTCACTTGAAACACCTAAACTTCATTCCAAATATCTTCAACTTTATGCTATTGTTAAACTACAACACAAGAAATTAGACCTCAAATATAAAACACTACTTAAACATAAATTCTTATGGTATAATGGTAAATTGTCAAGATCACAAATGGATGATCTTGGTTGGGGGTATGATGCACTAAATGGTCTGAAAATCCTTAAAGGTGATATGGATAAATACTACGACTCCGATGTAGACATTCAAACAATGCAACTTCAATTGTTCGAACTAAAAACTGTTTTAGATACACTCGAAGAAATTATTAATAATGTTAAATGGAGACATTCAACAATTAAGAATGCCCTCGATTTTCGTAGATTTGAATCTGGTGCTTAATATATAATCAAGGTGAAGTAATGGAAATCATTAAAATTCGTAATAAAAATCATGCATTCCTACAGATAGAGTGCGATTACGGCATCGCTCAGGAACTATGTGACTTTTTCACATTCTACGTTCCTGGTTATAAGTTCATACCCGCATATAAGAATAAAATGTGGGATGGTAAGATTCGATTATTCGATATTAGATCTCATGAACTACCCTCTGGACTATTCCAATATGTAAAAGAATTCGCTAGTACTCCTGGTAGAGATTATGTAATAGAATTGGAACACTGTAACTACTACGGTATCCCTGATTCTAAACCTGTTATTGATATGAACTTTATATCATCTCTAACATTATCCTCAGGTGGCAAAGAAATTGTTCCAAGAGATTATCAATTAGAAGCAATACATCATGGTCTTTGTAATAAAAAAGCACTACTAATATCACCAACAGCATCTGGTAAATCTCTAATAATCTATATCTTATTACGTTATTACCTTGCTAACCACTCAAAGAAAATACTAATAATTGTACCAACCACTTCTCTAGTGGAACAGTTATATAAAGATTTTGAGGATTATTCACAGTATGATGATAACTTTGATGCGGAATCTATGTGTCATAAAATCTATTCAGGTAAAGCAAAGATATTTGATCAGAGAGTAACTTTATCAACTTGGCAATCTGTTTATAAATTACATGGACAATGGTTTGAACCTTATGGCATGGTGCTTGGTGATGAAGCACATAACTTTAAAGCAAAATCTTTAACTTCTATTCTTACTAAATGTAAAGAAGCGGAATATCGTTTTGGTACTACTGGTACTCTGGATGGTACAACAACTCATAAACTTGTATTAGAAGGTGGTTTCGGTCCTGCTTATTATGTGACTACTACTAAAAAATTAATGGATTCTGGTTCACTTGCTCAATTAGATATCTCTGTATTATTATTGAAATATCCAGAAGTGGAATGCAAGTTAGTTAATAAAGCAAAGTATCCAGAAGAAGTAGATTATATTGTTAGACATGAACGAAGAAATCAATTCATCTCTAAATTAGCATTAGATCAAGATGGTAATACTTTAGTTTTATACCAATATGTCGAGAAACATGGTAAACCTTTGTATGATATTATTAAGAGTTTAGCACATACAAGAAGAAAAGTATTCTTTGTATCGGGTGGTACTGATGTCGAAACTAGAGAACAAACTAGAACTATTGTAGAAACTGAAAAGAATGCTATTATTGTTGCTTCACTTGGAACGTTCTCTACTGGTATCAATATAAAGAACTTACATAATATCATCTTTGCTTCTCCTTCTAAATCACAGATTAAAGTGCTACAATCTATTGGTCGTGGTCTAAGAAAATCTGATGATGGTCGAGAAACCCGATTGTTCGATATTGCTGATGATTTGCATTATAGAAAGAATAAGAATTTTACTTTGCTACATGCCAGTGAAAGAATCAAAATATATACTAGAGAGAAGTTCAAATACAAAATATATGAGGTTTCCATATGAGTGAATTAGAAGTTGATATAAGGCATATTAAATTGGTGACTGGTGAAGAAGTTATCTCTTTGGTACTTGAAGTAACAGAAGGAGGTGTAATGGTTCTTTCATCACCATTACAATTGCATATCATAAAGAAAGAAGATATATATGGTTACACTTTTAGTCCTTTTATGCCACTTGGTGTTGATGGTGAAGTATTAGTATTAGTATCCAATATTGTTGCTTTTACTTATGTTACTGATGATATACGGGATGAATATATAAATGCTTCTGAAACACACAATGAAGAAACATCAATAGATGAACTATTAGTAAATGAAATGCCTTTTACCTCTACACTACATTAATAACCCTATCCCAATTTTCCCCGGTGACAGATTTATTATACTACATTTTATCATAAATGTCAAGCCCCTCCCCAATATAAAATAACCCTTTACTTTTCTATGAAAATGTAGTATAATAATTATATTATTAAAAGTAAAGGAGAGTATGCTCAATGAAACCACAAGATAAACCACACTACGTAAACAATAAAATATTTAGTAATGCGGTTGTTGATTATGTGAGGTCTGTTAACAAAGCAACCGAAGATGATCAACCAATCCCTGTAGTGACTGACTACATTGCTATGTCATTCCTAAAAATATCTGAAGGTCTAAGTCACAAATCAAACTTTATTCGATACACCTATAGAGATGAAATGGTGATGGACGGTGTTGAAAACTGTTTACGTGCTATCATGAACTATAATATTGAAACAGCGACTAGAACTGGATTACCTAACGCATTCTCTTATTTCACACAGATATGCTTCTATGCTTTCCTAAGAAGACTTGCTAAAGAAAAGAAACAGCAAGATATTAAATACAAATGGATTGATAATATTGATATAAATGACCTTGTTTCCTATGTAACTGAAGTCGAAGCATTAGATATGAACTCTGAAGTTTCCTTTGTAGAACAACTAAAAGAAAGAATCACTCTTGTAAAAGATAAAGATGAAAAAGTAAAGGAACTAATCAAAGAGAAAGAAGTAAAAACAAAGGCACTTGAATTCTTTATGGATGATATATGAAAGTAGCAATATTAAACGATACACATGCGGGAGTCAGGAACTCTTCGGATATTTTTATAAATTATCAAGAAAGGTTCTACTCTGAAGTATTTTTTCCTTACCTAAAGGAAAATAATATTACACAGATATTACATCTTGGTGACTATTACGAACACAGGAAGTACATCAACTTTAAAGCACTCAATGCTAATAGAAAACACTTCCTTGATAAACTGAAACTTAATGGTTTACATATGGATATTATTCCAGGAAACCATGATGTGTTCTATAAGAATACTAATGAACTTTGTTCCCTTAAAGAATTGCTTGGATATTATACTGGTAATGTAAATATTATCATGAACCCAACGGTTCTTAAATATGGTAAAACCTCTGTTGCTGCTTTACCTTGGATTAATTCTGAGAACTATTCTAAATCTATTGAGTTTGTTAATAATTGTAAAGCAACTATACTGGCGGGACATCTTGAACTTGTTGGGTTTGAAATGATGAAAGGTGTTATCAATGCACATGGTATGGATACAACAAACTTTAAACGATTTGATAAGGTTATATCAGGACATTTCCATACAAAATCTTCTATCGATAATATACACTATCTTGGTTCACAAATGGAATTCACTTGGGCAGATGCACATGATCCAAAGTACTTCCATATCCTTGACACCGATACTGATATCATAGAGAAGGTTCTAAACCCTATAACAATGTTTGAGAAAGTTGTATACAATGATGAAGAGTTGTGCTATGATGACTATGATTTTACGAAACTTGATGATAAGTTTGTAAAGGTTTTTGTAGTTAAAAAGAAAGACCCTTATTTCTTTGATAAGTTCATTGATAAAATACAAGATCGAGATATACATGAGTTGAAAATTGCAGAATCCTTTGATGAATTCTTGGGTGAGAATGTTGATGATGAAGGTGTACTAGTAGAAGACACCACAGAATTATTAGATTCTTATGTTGATGGAGTTGAAACTGAATTGGACAAACCAAGGATTAAACACTTGATGCAAAGTTTACTAGTTGAAGCACAGTCGATGGACATTTTATGATCACATTTAAAACCCTAACCTATAGTAATTTTTTATCTACAGGAACTAAAAGCACTACTATACTATTAAACAAATCACCATCTACTCTTATTATAGGACAGAATGGTTCTGGTAAGAGTACTATCCTAGATGCTCTATCATTTGCGTTGTTTGGGAAAGCCCATAGATCTATTACTAAAGGTCAACTAATCAATTCAATTAACAATAAGAATTGTGTGGTCACTGTAGAGTTCTCTATAGGAAAACATGAGTTCAAGATTGTAAGAGGTATAAAGCCTAATATATTTGAGATATGGCAAAACGATGTTATGATCAACCAAAGTTCTGCTGCTAAGGATTATCAGAAATACCTTGAGCAGAATATATTGAAATTGAATCATAAATCATTCCATCAAATTGTGGTATTAGGATCTTCTTCATTTATACCATTTATGAAGTTGTCTACAAACCACCGTAGAGAAGTCATTGAGGATTTACTGGATATACAAGTGTTCTCTAAAATGAACCAGATCCTTAAAGAAAAAGATGGTAAGATAAAGGAACATCTATTCAATGCCACACACCACACCGATAGATTAAAAGAGAAAATTGTTTCACAGAAGAAATATATTAAAGATATTGCTGAAATCTCGGATGATCAAATTAACTCTAAGAAAAAAGATATTGATAAGACATTAGAAACTATAGTGTCTTATAGAACTGACAATGAAACTCATCACACCTTTATATCAGAGAATGCCCATAACATTCAAAGTGAACTTAGTGAAATCACTAAGAAGAAACAATCACTAACCAATTTCATGGGTCAGTTTAATACACAGATAGCACAAGTGGTAAAGGAGTCAAAGTTCTATAGTGAGAATGATACTTGTCCTACTTGTTCACAGGATATTGATAGTATATTAAAGGATGTTAAATTAGATAAAGCAAAAACCAGAGCAGTACAATTAAATGAAGGTATCTCTAAAATCATTGATGAAGAAGTTACAATAGATTCACTGATAAAAGATCTAACCACACAATCTAATAGTATTATTAATAAACAAAGTGTTATTGACAGCAATAATAAGTCTATTAATTTACTATTGAATAACATCAAGTCTTATGAAAAGGACATTAATAGTATAACAGAAAAGAGTGGTGATTTATCTGAATCTAATGCGGAACTAGTTTCACTAATAAATCAACTTGATGTTAATAGTAATGAGAAGAGTAGACTTACAGATGAACGGGTTTATAATTCTGTTGCTGCTGAAATGTTAAAAGATACTGGTATCAAAACTAAGGTTATTAAACAGTACCTACCTGTAATGAATAGTCTTATAAATAAGTATCTCCAAGTGATGGATTTCTTTGTATTGTTTCATTTAGATGAAGGGTTCAATGAAACCATTAAAAGTAGGCATAGGGATGCTTTTAACTATTCATCATTCTCTGAAGGGGAAAAATCAAGAATAGATTTGGCTTTATTATTTACATGGAGACAAATTGCACGAATGAAGAATTCTGCCGCAACTAATCTATTGATATTAGATGAAACCTTTGATAGTTCTTTAGATAATGATGGAGTTGAAACTCTTATGAAAATCTTAGATACCCTTGAAACTGATACCAATGTGTTTGTTATTAGTCATAAGGGTGATATGTTAGACGGGAAATTTAGATCAAAGATAGAGTTTGTTAAGGATCATAACTTTTCAAATATAAAATAAAAGTGTTGACAAAGAAGTCAGTACAGGGTATAATTAGTCATAGTTTAAATAATAGAGGAAGAAATGAAAGGTTCAGTAGTAGTAGCAGTAATGGCAGCAACTATCATATGTTCGACAGCAAATGCTGATACATATGATATTCGATACGAAAAAGAGGTTAATAGAAGAGCTTTGAATTCCAGAGTAGCAATACAAAACCATTACGATCAACAACAACAGAAACGATTTATACAGGAATCGGATGCAAAGAAAAGGAGGAGACTTAGTTGGGGATTTACACTCGAACAACAAAACAATAAATATAAGTATACTGGGTGGTGAAAAATAAAGGTTGACAATGATGTCAAATTGAGTTATACTAACTTATACTAATAAATTATAGAGGTTATACAATGAACATCAAAGATGTTACATCATACACCAAAGAAGGAATTTACTCTGTTTACATATGGACAGATGAGTTTGTTGAAGTTGCATTCCGTAAAGATGATGCTATACCAGGACAAGATGATCTAATTGCTAAAGTTTGTTATGAGATCAACCATAGTACCTTAGCAGTGACCTATACAGAGACTTCTCCACTTTACATATTAAAAGAGAAGAAACTCCGTGATATTTTATTTTTACCGGACAACGGTATCTATCCAGATGCCCTTGAACTAGAAGAAGAACTGGAAGATATGTGTATATTAATTAGTCAAGTGATTGCCTAAACAAAGTTAATATATGAGTTATAATTAGTAATACTTTGAAAATATTTAATTGGAATATAAATGAAAAATTATAAAATTAAGTTTAATCTATACGAACAGTTCTTTGCTAACGCTAATAATACTCTAAGTGAGTTATTCTTTGCAGAATCTATTGAAGCAGCATCTTTGATGTGCTTTAGGAAATATGCTACTGGTGTTGTTGTTGATATTTTAGCAATCTCCGAGGCGTGATAAATGAAACTATTCAGAATAATACCAAAAACATTCACAAGATTGCTTGATGGATGGTGTAGATTTGATACACCACCAAAAGATATTGTGACTAATATTAAAAGTAAATCTGATGACGAGTTGATACTTTTATATTCACAACATAGGATTTATGATAGATTCTATTCAACACCCTCTGGATTAATCTTTAGCGTCACACTAAGAGAGATTAAAAAAAGAGGATTACTTCGAATGAATAATTTATAGTTGACATCTAAGACTAGTTAAGGTATAATAAGTCTTACTTTTAGGAAATATAGGAAATATATATATTACAATGATTGAAATGAAAAATAAAGTAATATTGGTAGACTGTGATGGTGTTTTACTTGATTGGGAACGTGACTTTGAAGAATGGATGACGGAACATGGTTTCACCGTTGTTGAGAATTCTGAATATCTCTATAAAGTAAATGAACAATACAATATCCCAAGAAAAGAGGGTAAATTTCTAGTACGAATGTTTAATGAATCTGCTAGAATGAAAAATCTACCTCCTTTATGGGATGCTATTAAGTATATTAAGAAACTCCATGAAGAACATGGTTATGTGTTTCATGTAATCACATCAATGACATCTAACGTAAATGCTCAAGAACTTAGAACACAAAACCTAAAGGCATTATTTGGTGAAACAGCAATTGAAAAGTTTACTTACCTTGATACTGGTGCAGATAAAGATGAAGCATTATCCGTATACAAAGACTCTAATCTCTATTGGATTGAAGATAAACCAGAGAATGCCGAGGTTGGTTTAGAGTTAGGTCTGGATTCTCTATTGATGTCTCATTCACATAATTATGAATATAAAGGTGGTGCTAAAGTGGTGTATAATTGGGAAGATGTTTATAAGTTAGTGATAGGAGATAAATGATGAGCGGTGGTTTTTTTGATTATGAACAATATAAAATTAGTGAAATTGCTGATCAGGTTGAGCAATTGATTCGGGATAATAATGTAGAGGATGAATATGGTGACGTGTACAGTTATGATGATGAAGTTATAGATAATATAAAAATCGGATTAAACCATTTACAACTTGCTTCAATTTATGCACAACGAATCGATTGGTTCGTTAGTGGTGATGATGGTAAAGAATCGTTTTTAGAAAGACTGGAAGAGGACTTGGGTAATTATGACTTACGGTGAAGCAGTAGAAGAAATGAACAAAGGGAATGGTGTGAAATTGCCTGAGTGGTCTGGTCATTGGTTTAAGGAGGATGGTATAGTAAAGGTTAGTTTGTCCGATGGTGGAGTTCTTAAAACGCCAAGTTTTCAACAATATATTTTTAGAACTGATTGGGAAATTGCATGATTAACTACAGATATAATGAAGATGAAATCCTTGATGATATTAAGCACTATATAGATGCTACATATTCTCAACATTATTCAAGGAATAAGTTCCAAGCATCAGAATTCATTATTGATTCTGGACATGGGATGGGGTTTTTCGTTGGTAATATATTGAAGTATGCCCAAAGATACGGAAAGAAGAATGGGTCAAATCGGGATGATCTGATGAAGACTTTACATTATACTATCATGGCAATTCATCAACACGATCTTAATGATGATGATGACTTGACAAATAGTTAAAAGTGTAGTATAATAGTTTTTTATAATTAAATAAGGTGAATAATATAATGAAATTTACAGAAGAAACATTAGCAGTATTAAAGAACTTTGGTTCTATCAATTCGAACATTGTTTTTAATCCAGGCAATACAATCAAAACTATGTCTGAAGCAAAAACCATTATGGCAACTGCTAAGATTGAACAAGAGATTGAAGCACAATTTGGTATCTATGACCTAAATGAATTCCTTAGTGTTATCCATATGTTTTCTGATCCAGATCTAGTGTTTGATCCTGATATGAAATTTGTACGGGTATCAGAAGGTAGACGTTCAGTAAAATACTTCTTTGCAAGTCCATCAATCCTTACAACACCCACCAAAGAAATTGTGATGCCTCCTGTTGATGTCACCTTTGTATTGACTGCTGATGATATGTCTAATATCCGAACTGCATGTTCTACTCTAGGTGTAACTGATGTGGTGCTTACTTGTACACCAGGTGATATCCCTAAACTTGTCGTTACTGACACCAAAGATGTAACATCAAACTCCTTTGATATTGAAGTACAGAATATGGAAGTATCCGATGTTACTTGTAAACTAATTTTCAATATAAATAATTTTAAATTCATTCAAGATGATTATGAAGTATCAATATCATCAAAACTTATTTCTAAGTTCAAAACATTAAATTCTGATATGGAATATTTTGTTGCCTTAGAAAAGAATTCAACCTACGGAGTATAGCATGACAGAAGAAGTACAACAACCTGCTGGATTATCATTACAAGATCTACAAACTGTGTTGTCCATTATCAATATCACTACTGAACGTGGTGCATTTAAACCCAACGAATTAACTGCTGTTGGCACATTATATGATAAGTTTTCAGCATTCGTTGAAGCAGCAAGAGTAGAATCCGAAGGTGTTGATGGTCCACCTGAAGAAGAAGAAGATCGTGTAGATGCCACTGAGTTAGTCTAAACAAAGAAACACTTGACTTGATATACAATATAATGTATACTATTAATTTATAATGAAAGAGGTTATTTGAAAATGAGCAATGAGTTTTTATATGTTGAAAAATACCGACCTAGGACTGTAGAAGATTGCATTCTACCAAAACCTATTAAGAAAGTATTTAAAGAGATCGTTAAGTCAGGTGAAATCCCTAATATGTTATTTACTGGTTCTGCTGGTGTTGGTAAAACGACTATAGCAAAAGCATTGTGTAACGAATTAGGGTTAGACTACATTTTGATAAATGGATCAGATGAAGGACGAAAGATTGATACTGTTCGTGACAAGATCAGATCTTTTGCTTCATCTGTTTCTTTACAAGGTGGTTATAAAGTAGTAATTCTAGATGAAGCAGATTATCTTAATGCAGATTCTGTTCAACCTGCATTAAGAGGTTTCATTGAGGAATTCTCTAATAACTGTAGATTTATCTTAACTTGTAACTTTAAGAATAAAATCATTGCACCATTACATTCAAGATGTTCTGTATATGAATTTAGTATATCCAATAAAGATAAACCTGAACTTGCTGGACAATTCTTCAAACGGGTAACTCAAATCTTGAAAGAAGAAAATGTAGAATTTGTACCCGAAGTTGTGGCACAAGTTATTACAAAGTATTTTCCTGATTGGAGAAGAGTATTAAATGAACTACAGAGATATGCTATAACAGGAAAGATTGATGCAGGATTACTGGTCAATCTATCTGATTCAAATATTAAAGATCTAATGAAACATCTTAAAACTAAAGATTTTAAGTCAATGCGTCAATGGGTCGTTAATAATATTGATTCAGAACCTCAAGCAATCTTTCGTAACTTATACGATAACATGATGGAATACATACAACCACAATCTATACCTCAACTGGTATTATTGATTGCTGATTATCAATACAAGAATTCATTCGTTGCTGATCATGAAATCAATTTGGTTGCTTGCATGACTGAAATCATGTCATCTGTAGAGTTCAAGTAATATGAATCCATATGATTTTGTAACGGCTATTAACAAAACCAAAAAAAATCTTATCGTTGATGCGTTAACTGAAAAGGAATATAACTCATTTGTTATAAATCGTTCATTATCGTACTTCAATGATACCATTCTTTATGCCAATGAAATGAATAAATATCACAAACTTGATAATAAACTTCAGTTCGATTTCCTCCTAAATACAATTAGGAAACGGAAAAGGTTCTCTAAATGGGGAAAGGAAACTGAATCTGAAGCATTAGAAGTTGTTATGGAATATTATGGTTATTCTGCTGATAAGGCAAGAAAGGTTATTCCGCTTCTATCAAATAGTCAAATTGATGAATTGAAATTAAGGATATTTAAAGGTGGAAAATAATAATACAGAAGTACAGGATTGGACTCCAGAGATGATGCTGGAAATCACTTTGAATGAACCAGATGATTTTTTGAAAGTTAGAGAAACTTTAACACGTATTGGTGTTGCTTCAAGAAGAGATAAAATCTTATATCAGTCTTGTCATATTTTACATAAGCAAGGTAGATATTTCATTGTTCATTTTAAAGAATTGTTTATTTTAGATGCTAAACCATCTAATCTATCCGTGAATGATTTACAAAGACGTAACACAGTTGCTACACTATTATCAGATTGGGGTTTGATTTCTATGGTAAACCCTGCCACTGCTACTGATGTTGCACCTCTAAGACAAATCAAAGTAATATCACATAAAGAAAAATCTGAATGGGAACTAAGTCCAAAATATAATATAGGAACTGTTCATTAATTATGAAACGTATAATACATATCAACCAACATGTGATAAAATCTAATAATAACAGGGATCAAAATAATCCTGTCATTACCTGTAAAACATATAAAGATAATATATATGGGTATGAAGCAGATTTTATTAATGGGAAAGTTGTTTATAGTAAAGATAAACCACTTTCTTGTGGTGCTAGAGTCTGGATAGAAACTAATGATCCTGTTAAGGTTTTAACTGAAACCGGTTGGGTTACTTTGTAATAAAACTACAATAGTTTCAACATGTTATATATTATAATCGTTTAAAATGCATTATAACTAGAACTAATAGGTATCATTGCATCAATAACAATATTAAGTGAAAATAGCACTATTATTCATGTTAGTAATCAATGACTTATAAAGGTTAAAATCGTTTAAATGTGGGTACGGTATGAGAAGTGTAAAAATATTACTAGGATTAATGATAGTTATGAAACTAGTGATAAATCCTTTGGCATTTGCTAAAGAGAAAGTTGCTGCTATATATGACTACAAAATCACAAGAGTAATTGATGGAGATACTGTTGCATTTGAAGCAAACTTTCTACCCGCACCATTGAAACAAGAATTATCGATTCGAGTGTTTGGTGTTGATACTCCTGAAAAGAGTTGGAGAGCAGAATGCGAAACCGAAGCACGGCATGGTGAAGAAGCAAGCAACTTCACTAAAAAAATGATCAAAGAAAGTAAAGTTCAACGAGTCGCTATTATAAAATGGGATAAATATGGAGGACGAGTTTTGGGTGATATCCTCCTAGATGGTAAAAGTCTTAGAATGATGTTACTAGAAAAAGGTTATGCTCGTGAATATTATGGCAAGAAAAAAGAATCTTGGTGTGATTTAAATAACCCTTAACAACTGATATGATCTATATTATAATAACGGACTTCTAAAAGTCCAATTTTAAACTAAAATCGAGAACATTAAGAATGAAAATATTACACGTAACACTACTACTTGCACTATCAATAGCATCTGCTAGTGCTAACCATACCAAAGTTAACCACTACACAACTGGATCGGGTTTTGTAAGTCCAGACTCTGAGTCTCAATATTATTGGGAATACAGATGCAACAATGTAGACAGTCTAACGGGTGTTTACTTTACATCGATAGAAAGTGAGATTGACACTAACCGAGCATATCTGCTTGATGATTGTGCATTGATGGTATTAGTGGATGAGTCCCTTGATGCTATAGGTGTACAAGGTTTAGTGGATATTACACTAGAGTTAGTTGATCCTGCTCCTGCTGTATATTTCAGACAAGTGCCTCTAGTATACTGTGATGGTTTCGGTCCTGCTATTGCTGGATGTGTTTCAAAATAATTCATTTATTTGAAAAATGAAGGTTGACAAGGAAGTCAACACCATGCTATAATGAATCTTACTTTAAAAATTAAAAAGGAACAATAATGTTGTACAAAGAAACAATTAAAACTCTAAAAGAGGCTAAAACTCCAGATCTTAGTTCTGTGAAATCTGCTTATTATGATTCTTCTGGTATGTTCAGTATCATTTCAGCATTAGAAGAGTTAAGTGACGAAGATCTTGCTTCTTCTAAAATTGATAAATCTAAAGAACTTAAAATATGGAAACAGATACTAAAACTTGAAAAACAATCTGAGTTAGGAAAATATCTATAGAAAACTGAAATGTTTAAATATTTACTACTACTACTTTCTTCGATATCAATTATTACTTGGATAGTGACAATTTTTAAAAATATTCTAAAAATAAGTGTTGACATCTAGCACTAGATAAGGTATAATTAGTCTTACTTTTGAGAAATACAGGAAATATATTATGAAATTAGTAAATGCAGAAAAGATTGATGAGAACGGTGTAATAACGTTTAAAGTATACCTTCCAGAAGATGAGAAGGTATACTTCTCTGATTATACTTTAAAAAATGCAAAACGTAAATGTGTTACATATCTTAAAGAACGAGGATATAAATTGAATACAATATCATCCTTTTCATTTTCTTGTTAATCATGATGAAATTTAGATATAAAGTTTTTATTAATGGGGTTTGTCAGGCATACTTTTGTAACGGCCATGATGCCAGTAAATGGGTCATGAAAACTCGAAGTATGTTTGATTTAACTTGTAATAGAATTTATTTGGAGGCTATATGATGAAAACACTTACAATACTTATGTTGATATTTTCTACTAATGTTCTAGCACACCATGAACATTACACTGAAAGTCAATATATGGTTAATAAAAATTGGAATGAATATTTGATACGAAAGCAACATAATAATCATCATAATCATAGACATGTTGTGAGGTATAATTATAATGGAAATTATCATAGAAATTATCATAGACGACATAACCCACATTATCATGATACTGTTGGATCGATAATAGTTGATATTTTACTAAGAAATTAATCTGATATAAATAAACTTGAATCGCAGATTGTCTGGATTCATTTTACTATAACCCTTGCTTAATACTAGGAGGTCATTTTATGACACAATTAAACACAATGTTCCCACGTTCATCTTTTGTTGGTTTGGATAGTCTTTTATCAGATATGCAAGCAATTACAAGAAGTTCCGAAAATCATTACCCACCACATAATCTTAAAAAGATATCTGAAACAAAATATAAGATTGAACTTGCTGTTGCAGGATTTAATCAAGACGAACTGTCTATATCTGTTGAAGATCGTACCCTCACTATCTCTGGCGATTCAGATAAATCAAATGATGAATCGTTTGAATATATCCACCGAGGTATCTCTACTAAGAAATTTAATAAGAAATTCAGACTTTCCGACTATGTTGAAGTATCGGAGGCTGATATTATTGATGGTATTTTAATTATTACCTTAGATGTTATTGTTCCTGAAGAAATGCAACCCAAATCTATCCCTATTGGTAAAGCACAGTTCTTAACCGAATCTAAATAAAACCAATTTATAGATAGATAAAATACTACCTCGAAGGGAAGAGCAATCTTCCCTTTTTTTATGAATTAACCTTTAAAATTAAATTATGATAAAAATACTAAGATTACTAAGTCACGAAGAAATCCTTTGTGAAGCAACTGAAACAGACACTGGATGGATAATTAAAGAACCTATGCTTATTGTTCCATCAGAAAATGGAATTGGTTTAATGGCATTCATGCCCTATTCCACCATTGAAAATGATGACACGGAAATCAAAAAAGAGCATGTTCTATTTGTCACAACAGCAGTTGAGGGATTAGTCGAAAAATATAAATCACTCTTCTCTAAAATCTATGCACCAACTCCAAGTATTATTGTGTAAAGAACTAATGTAAAACGGTGTACATTCCTTTTGTACACCTGTTGACATACAATAAAATGTATGTTATAATACCTATATTATGAACAAGTGAGGAATCAATGCAGAATACTTTCTATACCAATGTCAGTCGTTACGGCAATCAACTACTCTATCGTGGATACAAAGACGGTTATAAATTTCAAGACAGAATAAAGTTTGCTCCGGTAATGTATCAAAAAGATCCTGATGGTACTGCTGTTGCATTTGATGGTACAAAGGTTATGCCTATACAATTCCATTCCATGAGAGAAGTCAAAGATTATAAAGATCGGTGGGATGGTGTTTCTGGTGCTGATAATACTCTTTATGGTAACTCTAACTTTATTTCTCAGTTTATTCAAGATAAATTTCCAGATGATATAGAATATAATAGAGATATGATTAATGTATCTACTATTGATATTGAGGTTTATTCTGATGAAGGTTTCCCTAAACCAGAAGATGCTTTATATCCTGTCACGGCAATTACTCTAAAGAACAATATTGATAACATATATTATACTTGGGGTGTGGGGGAATTTGATTCATCTAATTGTGAAAACAAAGTAGTCTATGTGAACTGTAATGATGAAAGAGATTTATTAAGTAAATTCTTAACACATTGGGCATTACCTGATAATTGTCCTGATGTGATTACAGGATGGAATTCTAAGTTCTTTGATATACCTTACCTTGTTAATAGAATATTTCGTATATTAGATGAATCTTATGTTAAGAAGTTATCCCCTTGGGGTTTAGTTTCGCCTCGTACAGTAACAAAGATGAACAAAGAAACCCAATATTTTGATTTGACTGGTGTTAGTCAATTAGATTATCTTGATTTATTTAAGAAACTTGGATATTCCTATGGTGCTCAAGAGTCCTATAAGTTAGATCATATTGCACATACAGTACTTGGAGATCGTAAAATCTCTTTTGATGAATTCACAAATCTACAAGGGTTATATCTCAATAACTATCAAAGGTTCATTGAATATAACATTAAAGATGTAGAACTTGTGGATAGACTTGAAGATAAGTTGGGATTAATTACCCTTGCATTTACTATGGCATATCGTGGTGGTGTAAATTACATTGATATCTTAGGTACCACTGGAATCTGGGAATCCATTATATATCGTGACATCTCTAAGAAAGGTATTATATCTCAACCGACTAAAGATAATATCAAGAAGGATTATCCAGGTGGTTATGTTAAATCGCCAATGGTTGGATTACATGAATGGGTTGTATCATTCGATTTAAACTCACTCTATCCAAACATTATTGCACAATGGAATATGTCACCCGAAACTATTGTTGATAATGATAGAAGAGATTTAACACCTGATATGTGTCTTGATGGTGCTTATAATACAAATCCAGATTATACTCTAGCAACTAATGGTGTATATTTTCGTAAAGATAAACAAGGCATTCTACCTAAAATCATTATAGAATATTATGCTGAACGAAAGTTGATCAAGAAAAAGATGTTAGCATCTCAACAAGAAAAGGAAACAATACCCAAAGATAATAAAAAGGAATTGTATCGTGTTGAACGTGATATCTCTATCTATGAGAATCAACAGATGGCAATTAAGATTCTTATGAACTCTCTTTATGGTGCTATCGGTAATAGATATTTCAAGTATTATGATCTAAGAATTGCTGAAGGGATTACGTTAACAGGTCAAATGGTTATTCGATTGGCTGAAAGAGCTGTTAATGCTTTTATGAATAAGATAGTTGGCACTAAAGATGTTGATTATGTTATTGCTATTGACACAGATTCTGTCTATGTAAACTTTGCACCTTTGGTGAAGAAATATGTGGGTGATAACAATCCAGTAGGAGCAATTGATAAAATCTGTAGAGATCAGTTTGAACCTATGTTGCAAAGAACTTATGCTGGATTATTTGAGAAGTTCAATTGTCTTGTACCTAGAATGGAAATGTCAAGAGAAGCAATTGCTGATCGTGGTATCTGGACAGCAAAGAAAAGGTATATATTGAATGTCCATAATAATGAAGGTGTACAATATAAAGAACCTAAGTTAAAGATTATGGGTATTGAAGCAATCAAATCTTCTACACCAGCAGTATGTAGAACTGCTCTAAAAGATCTGTTTAAAGTTATTATCACAGGGTCAGAAGAGAATACTCAGAGCACCATAGCAAAGTTTAAGAATCAATTTTTAACATTCAAACCAGAAGAGATATCATTTCCTAGAGGTGTATCGGATATTACTAAATGGAAAGATTCTGAAGTTATCTATAAGAAAGGAACACCAATTCATGTAAGAGGATCGGTTCTTTATAATCATCATGTTATCGCTAAAGGTTTAAAATCTAAATATCCTTTGATTGGTAATGGTGAAAAAATTAAGTTCTGTTATATGAAAATGCCTAATCCTATTAAGGAAAATGTTATAGCATTTCCTGATTATTTACCACCAGAACTTGGACTGGAGAAGTATATAGACTATGAACTACAATTTGAGAAAACCTTTCTTGCTCCTATTTTACCAATATTAGATGCTGTTGGTTGGAGTGTAGAATCTAGAGTATCACTTGATGACTTCTTTTAAAATAAGTGGAGTAAGGGAATAATGATGAATTTAATACAATAAAAGTGTTGACATCTAAGACTAGTTAAGGTATAATTAGTCTTACTTAATTGAGAAATACAGGAACTATGATATGACAAATATAAATCGACTATCATCAAATCAACTAGTTTCTTATTATTTGATGAGTTCTTATATATATTATGTAGATAATTCACACTTAGAGTCACCTTTAGATGATATTGAATATGATACCTTATGTAAGAGATTATTTGATGAATGGGATAATGTTGACCATCCACATAAGAAGTTAATAGATTTCAATTCATTATCAGCGGGTACAGGATTCTACCTTAAAGATTACCCCACTATTGTAAAGGTAGCATCTGTAGACTGGGTGAAGAGTTATGTGTAGAATAAACTGAACAGGATATAATTATGACAACATGGCGAAAACTAATTAATAGTGCAATGTTACAGAATAAAGATGATGACATCAATGGTAACTATATTTCAACTTTGACCGAGAAAGAATTGGATGTAGAGTTTGATAATGGTTTTGGTGGGGAGGAAGGACAACCCTTTACTACATGGACAACTTGGTTTGTTTATTTCCCCATATGCTATGATGGTTCTGAGTGGTGCGGATCTATTCCAAGAAACCCTCAAGCATCTCCTACATCACATCAAGGCGGTTAAACATGAGCAATAAAAAATACAATTTCAAACCATCACTAGCATTAGCAGAGACACAAGGATTGTCCTCTGATGAATTTGAAACATTATCCGAGTTGTACATTGATATGTCACAAGTGTTTAATGATATGCAAGAATGTGACCCATTAACAGAGGATGGTGTGTCTGCTTTGATAGAGTTTGCAAAGGAGATTAGTGCCATAGAAGTTGAAATGCAATTGCAATGGAAGTTTATCAAAAGATCAGACTTTGATTCTGATGAACAGTTTGATGAACAATGTACTAAATGGATGTCTTACTGGTTTATAGCACCACATTGTGAATGTCCAACTATGGATAATAATGAGCGTGTTGGGACCGGATATTTTATTATGAATGGTGAATGCCCTATTCACGGAGGCGATTAAGGAATGAGAAGTTTATATGAACCAGATAACTGGATAATCTTAGAAGTTGAACATGAAGGCAATACCTTCCATAAAGTTCTTGCTGGATGGAGTGGTGGATATCTTGACGGTGATACTTGGAGATTGAATTCTGGTATTGAAAGAATTGTCACAACTGAACACCATTATGAAATTCACGGGTACTCTGGTTCTGTCTATAAAGTTGGAAAGGGTAGTGAAATTATTCGTTTCAATATCTCAGGTGTTTTGGAGGAATTGATGTCTAGTGGTATAGTTAAGGTAGTGAAAATAGAGGATATATTATGAAAACATACACAACTGAAGTTTATGAAATTAGTGAGTATATGGATTTGAAGTTTAATCTCCCATATGCTATAGTAAAGGAATTAAAATTGGTTGAGGGGGATTCAATAGTTTGGACAGATAATAATGACGGATCGTTTACACTGAGGAAAGAAGAATGAAAGTATTTATGGGGAAACCTAGAAATCATTGGATTTCTCCTTATACAATAAAGGAGAAGTTCTTCTTCTGGAGAAAGGATTATGATGCATTCGAGGATGAACCACCAAAAATCTTAACAGCAACTTGTAATGGGTTAAAATCTGTGTTAGATTTCATTCATCCTGAAATAGAATATATCAAGATAGATGATCATGATGTGTGGTCTGCTGATTATACGTTAGCAAAGATTATTTATCCTATGTTGGTTAAACTCAAAGATAACCATCATGGAGCACCGGCAGTTGATGAGTGTGACGTTCCTGATAGATTGAAATCTATGAATGCTCCTAGGTGTAATGATGCATGGGATACCGATGAGTTCTTCTTTGAACGGTGGGAATGGTGTCTTGATGAAATGATATTTGCTTTTGGATCTAAACTAGATGAAGATGATTGGATGGGGCAATTTACAACTGGTGTCGCTGACTATGTTTGGGTTGATACTGATGAAACGTATGATGGTTCTACGCTTAAAATATTAGATCATGGACCCAAACACACCTTGGAGTATGATTGGGATGGAATCAACAAATACAAGGATAGAATCCAAAACGGATTTAGGTTGTTCGGTAAATATTACTCTTCATTGTGGGATTAATTTAAAATAAGTGTTGACATGGAAGTCGATACATGGGATAATGAGTCATACTTTTGAGAAATTAGAGAAATATATTATGAACCTTTACTGCTTATATACCGAAGACGATAATTATGACCGCACTAATGTTGTCATAGGAATCTGGTCAAAGATGCCGACTAAAGAGGTGTTGCTACAAAAGACAAACATCAACATAACTGAGGAACAAGCAGAACGACTAATGAATATGGAGACAGTCGATGAATCTTTTGGCTGCTACTGGTTCGACATCGAACAAGAGGGTTGGATATGAAAATAACAAAATGTTAATGTCACAAACATATGATTACTAGCATCTACCAAGGATTACTTGGTAGATGGAATACTTTACTTTTCAGGCATAACACCATAAAAAGTAAAGTATTTTAGTTACTTCTTAGATATAAATGCTTGTGTACCATAGAATGCCATAACAATAGCAGCAACTGATACAAAATATGTTGGTGCCATATCACCTAATGTCTTACTTGCTGACTTCAAGTTAACAAAGTCAGCAAGAACAACCGCAAACGGATATAACAACATTCCAAACAAAGCAAACCATGCCATATTTCTTTGAGCATCTTGTTTCTTATCTTCATTCTCAATCTTCTTCATTAACGCAGCTCTTGACATTTCTTCATCACTTATAATCCCATCACCATCACCATCAAACTGATTATATGTTGAATCTTCTTGTAATACTTTATGTGCCATTTAATTATTCCATTTTATGAGTTATATATGGATCTATGATTCCTGATCTAACTCTTTCTTTTCTCTTCTACGATGACCATTCCATGCAAAGAAACCACATAATCTTAGCACATAATATGCAACCTTGTTGATGTAACGAAACCCATTTACTTGAATTGCAATGTCCCTGAATATAATATCCATTTCTTTTTGAGTCTTGTCTACATTAACATTAGGTTCACTATCAACACCTACAACAGTTAAACTAGCATAGTAATAACCCCAGTCATGCACTAATCCAGGAATGAGTAGAATACCCATAGGAGATAACCAACTTCTAAAATACTTAGGGACAGAAGCACCATCAAACACAAATCCTGATTCTACTACATGTTGCACACCATCAATATAATATAACCAATCATCTTCTATCTTCCACTTTCTTGATGTGATTACCCAACACAAAAGTGCTCTAATTAATCCGTGACCCTTTGTGTCTATAATCACAGGACTCATGATTGGCATATTGTCATATTCAAAAGTCATTAGTCGTTTTTTACTCATATTATATTCTCCATAGTTATTTCCCAATCTGGGTCTAATACCTATTTATAAGGCAGAATCTTGATAAAGATATATATATGTGTGTGTGTGTTATAATAATAAAAAGAGTTGACAACAAGGTCATCTTATAGTATAATTAAGTATAAATTGAGTAAAGGAGTTTGTTATGTATGATTTGAATTTTTATCTGAAATGGTGTGCTACAGTAATTTTGGTTATTGGTACAGCATTCAATTCTATGGGTTATTATCCACTTGGTCCGCTTATCTTGGTGTGTGGTGGTATCTTATGGTTAATTGTTTCTATCAGATGGAAAGAACCCGCAATGATAGTAACTAATGGTGTAATGGTATTAGTTGGCATCGGTGGTCTAGTTTATGGACTATATTATGTAGATTTATGTTGATTAAAATGGGAATCAATGGTAAAATAGAAATAACATTTGAGCATGAACTTATGTTCATTTGGTTTGTTCTATCTGGGATTATACTTAGATTTAACTTAAAGTTAATGTTTTGAGAGTGGAGGATATTATGTTGGATGAACAAGTTGAAAGATTTTTAAGAAATCTATTAAACCCTGATATGTATGGTTTAGCAGTAACAGCAGAGATACGAGATGATGCTCGTGTCTTATTGGGTATGACTAGAGTGGAGAGTGGTAATGAGTAAAGATTTAGTTCAAGATATTAAAGATATGCATAAGAAGTTTGGTGTGGATACATGGGTTGCTGATAAAATGTCAGGTGATCCTACACACTTCAAATCAATTATGAATGAATATTTAAAGTTTAGACAAACACAAATTCAAGAAGAAGTTGATGAACTATACACAGCAATCAATACTAGAGATGCTGAAGAAGTTGTTGATGCTCTTATTGATACTTTGGTGTTTGCATTTGTTACTTTAGATACTATGGGTGTTGATGCTAATGTAGCATGGGATAAAGTATATAATGCTAATATGACTAAACTTCCTGGTGTCAATCCTACAAGATACAACCCATTAAATTTACCTGATATGGTCAAACCTGAAAATTGGGTTTCACCCACACATGAAGGAAATCATGGCATTATCCCTAACTTTATTTAAATCAATTTTCGACAACAAAACTGACAAGGTAATGAACTTCTCTGACTTCCCAGAGTTCGAGAAGTTCTTATATAAGTTATCAAATATCCCTAGAGTAGGTAAAAGAAATGCACCATTGATTTCACCTGCTTCATTTAAAAAAGATACAACCAGAAAGAATGATTCTGTTATATCTTGGTGTGGTTGGGCAGCAGTAGATGTTGATGATCATCAAATTGAAGGTGATCTAAAAGAAACCTTAGCAAAAAAGTATGGTGATTGGTATTATGTGTGTTATTCTACAGCATCATCTACAAAGGAGTTTCCAAAGTTTAGATTGATATTCCCTTTGAAATGTCATGTAGAAGCATCAAAGATAAAAGCATTTTGGTATGCGTTGAATAGTGAATTGGAATCTATTGGAGATAGACAAACTAAAGATCTGTCTAGAATGTATTATGTACCTGCTGATTATAAAAATGCTAATAACTTTATATTTACTAATGTTGGTCAGTATATTGATCCTTATGCTTTAATAGATAAACATCCTACACTTGTACCAAAGGGTAATAACTTCTTTGATAGATTGCCAAGTAGTATGCAGGAGATGATTTTACAACATAGAAAGGATCAAATGGATAATAGAACTATATCATGGAATTCATATAGAAATTGTCCATTTATCAATAAGAAATTAGTTGCTGAATATAGGACAATTAGTTCTACTGGGTGGTATCATAAAATGTATCAGATTATGGTATCAACTGCGGGTAATGCAGTGAAACAGAAGTATCCAATAACAGCAATGGAAATTGCAGAATTATGTAAAGAATTAGATGTGGAAACTGGTGGATGGTATGGTAATAGACCACTTAATAAAGAAGCAGAAGGTGCAATAGAATTTATTTATAAAAATATGTAAAAGGTGAATGAATGAAATGGGATAAACGATATATTAAATTAGCAAAAGAGGTTTCTACTTGGAGCAAAGATCCGTCTAAACAAATCGGTGCGGTTGTGATTGGATCTAAAGGTCAAGTTCTTGCTCAGGGATATAATGGATTTCCGAGAGGAGTTAATGATAACCCAGAGAACTATGATAACCGAGAAGTTAAATATAAAATGGTGGTTCATGCAGAAATGAATTGTATATTCAATGCATCTTTTACTGGAACATCTTTGGATGGTGCTACTTTATATGTTTATGGATTACCTGTTTGTTCTAGTTGTGCTAAAGGTGTTATTCAAGTAGGCATAAAGAATGTTGTTATGTTATATAAGGATACTCCTACTAATTGGGATGAAGAATGGTCTTGGTCTAAACGTATGTTTGATGAGGCAGGAGTGAATTATAAAACTGTTGATTTTTAATCGAAAGTGTGTTATAATAAATCTTATTATTAATTAAATAAAGAGGTGAAGTGTATGTCTATCATGGACAAACTAAAAAAGAATTCTAAACTAAAATCTACAGAAGTATTATCAAAATCAAAGTTATTTACTGATAAGGATATGATTCCAACTGATGTACCAATGATCAACGTTGCATTATCTGGGTCACTTGAAGGTGGTTTGACTCCAGGATTAACGGTATTAGCAGGACCATCTAAACATTTCAAAACAAGTTTTGGGTTAGTAATGGCATCTGCTTATCTAAAGAAATACCCTGATGCTGTTATGTTGTTCTATGATTCAGAGTTTGGTTCACCACAATCATATTTTCAATCATTCGATATTGATACTTCAAGAGTTTTACATACACCCATTACTAACGTAGAAGAGTTGAAGTTTGATCTAATCAATCAGTTAGAAATGATTACAAGAGAAGATAAAGTTGTTGTTGTAATTGATTCACTTGGTAACTTAGCATCTAAGAAAGAACTTGATGATGCCTTAAATGAAAAAGCAGTCGCTGATATGTCAAGAGCAAAAGCATTGAAAGGTCTATTTCGTATGTCAACTCCTTATCTGACAATGAAAGATATTCCAATGATTGCCGTGAATCATACATATCAAACTCTTGAAATGTATTCAAAACCAGTTGTATCAGGTGGTACAGGTGTAATGTACAGTGCGGATAACGTATGGATTATTGGTAGACAACAAGATAAGAAAGGCACAGAAATACAAGGGTATCATTTCATAATCAACGTAGAGAAATCACGATATGTTAAAGAGAAGTCAAAAATTCCTATTACAGTTTCTTGGGAAGGCGGTATACAGCGTTACTCTGGGTTGCTTGATATTGCTCTGGCTGGCAATTATGTTGGTAAGCCTTCCAATGGTTGGTATTGTAAAGTTGATAAATCTACTGGAGAGTTGCTTGATCCGAAGGTAAGAGAAAAAGATACAATGAACGAAGGTTTCTGGAAATCTATATTAGAAGAAACGGATTTCTCTGCATTCGTTAAGAGTCATTTCACTATTGGTTATAAATCTATTTTAGGTGATATTGATATTACTGCTTTACAAACGGAGGAAAATGATGTATAATAATAATATTACAGAATATGATTTTGAACAAATATCTTACATTGAAGATGCTGAATATGATTCATTTAAACTTCTATCTGGTCAATACACCGGTGTAGTATTAAGTTATGGTGCTATTTCTTTTACAGAACCTTTGGATAAAGATGCCAAAGCAACTTTAAAGTTTGAATATGCTATTAACTATGTTCCATCCGGTTTAGATACTGTGGATCTTGAATCCGATATAGATTTTAATAATTATGTGGGTGACATATTAAGTTTTGTATTAGATAGTGCTTTTACTGACGGAAATTATAAAATAGGTGATACAAAACATGAACACAGAGATCCAGACAATAATTTTACGGAATCTGATTAATAATGATAACTTTACTCGTAAGGTTATCCCATTCTTAAAGAAGGAATACTTTGAAGGAAATCACGGCATTATCTTTCAAGAGATTCTAAACTTTGTTTCTAAGTACAATAAACTGCCCTCCGGAGAAGCATTATCTATTGAATTAGATAGTGCTAATCTATCGGATTCACAGTACCATGAAGTTATAACAATAGTTTCAGAAGTATCAAGAAAAGAAGAAGTAACTGATATAGATTGGTTACTAGATCATACAGAAAAATGGTGTCAGGATAGAGCAATCTATCTTGCTATCATGAAATCTATTTCTATCATTGAAGGTAAAGATCAGGAGTTAACCAAAAATGCATTACCAGAATTGTTACAAGATGCTTTGTCAGTCGGATTTGATCAAAACATTGGTCATGATTATTTCACTGATGTAGATGAACGTTACGAATTTTATCATAGAACCGAAGAGAAATTACCCATCGACCTTGATTACTTCAATCAAATCACAAAGGGTGGTTTTAGTAAGAAAAGTTTAAATGTCATTCTAGCGGGTACTGGTACTGGGAAAAGTTTGTTCATGTGTCACGTTGCAAGTTCTATCATATCACAAGGTAAAAATGCCTTGTATATTACAATGGAAATGGCAGAAGAAAAGATTGCTGAACGTATTGATGCAAACCTTTTGAATACAGACTTAGATGATATTAAGAATATATCAAAAGAAGCATTCACTAGTAAGATTAATAGCATCTCTAAGAAATCCCAAGGTATGTTGAAGATCAAACAGTATCCAACTGGTTCTGCTCATGTTGGGCATTTCAGGTCTTTATTAAAAGAGTTGCAATTGAAAAAGAACTTTATGCCTGATATCATTTTTATTGATTATCTTAATATTTGTGCTTCGGCAAGAATGAAAGGTATTGGTGGTTCTGTTAACTCTTATACATTAATCAAATCAATTGCTGAAGAGATTCGAGGTTTAGCGGTAGAATTTAATGTACCTATTATCTCTGCAACACAGGTTACACGTTCAGGGTTTAATAGTTCTGATGTAGAACTTACAGATACTTCAGAATCATTTGGTTTACCAGCAACAGCAGATTTAATGTTTGCATTGATTAGTAATGAAGAACTAGAAGGATTAAATCAAATCCTAGTGAAACAATTGAAGAACCGATATGCGGATCTTAATCTTAATAAGAGATTCATTGTCGGGGTAGATAAAGCAAAGATGAAGTTATATGATGTTGAGCAATCAGCACAGGGTATAATGGATTCGGGACAAGCACCTGCTGAACCACCAGTAGCGAATTATGCAAATAAAAAAATGAACGATTTCAAGGGGTTTAAAGTATGAGAGTAAAATTAATTAGTTATTCAACACCGGTAGATGATTCTGGGTTAAATGATATTCAAGATCTAGTGGCATTCTGTGCCAGAGTTTCTAATCCATCTAATCAAATGAATAATGAAACCTCAGAAAAACTTATTAACTATCTTATCAAGAACAAGCATTGGAGTCCACTTGAGATGGTATCTGCTTGTATTGAGATTGAAACTACAAGAGATATTGCACGACAAATTCTTAGACACAGATCATTTTCATTCCAAGAGTTTTCTCAGAGATATGCTGATCCTACTACTGATCTTGCTTTTGTGACTCGTGATGCACGATTACAAGACACCAAGAATAGACAAAACTCTATTCCTAATGAAGATAGGGAGTTGTGTGGTGAATGGGATAGAAGACAGAAGGAGTTGATTCGTTTAGTTAAAGAGAATTATGATTGGGCAATTAGTAATGGCATTGCCAAGGAACAAGCAAGAGCAATTCTTCCTGAAGGTAATACAGTTTCAAGAATGTATATGAATGGTACGATCAGGAGTTGGTTACATTATATCGAATTGAGATGTGCTAACGGGACACAATTAGAGCATCAAAAAGTTGCTCTTGCTTGTGCTAAAGCAATCACAAAGATATTTCCAATGACTAAAACTATCATTTAGAGGTAATGAGATGACACTTCCCACAGGTGATCCGAGTCAAGAAAGACTGAATGAACTATTTGAATACAGAGATGGTAAGTTGTATAATAAAACTAATAGGTCCCCTACAGCAAGGAAGGGTGCTATGGCTGGCACAACTGACATCTATGGATATACCTTGGTGACCGCAGACTTTAAACGTCATAGAGTACATAGATTGATTTACATTATGCATAACGGCAACATTCCTGAAAAGATGTTCATTGACCACAGAAACGGTATAAGAGATGATAACCGCATTGACAACTTGAGAGTCGTTACTAAGCAAGAGAATTCATTTAATACGCATTCAAAGGGGTATTCTTGGGACAAAAAGTGTCAAAAATGGCAAGCACGAATCATGGTTGATGGTGTGAATAAGCACTTGGGGTTTTTTGTCAATGAAGAAGATGCAATACAAGCATACCAAGATGGTAAAGAAAAGTATCATATCATTGAGTATCGAAGTTAGTGAAACAAAAATAATTTAAAATAAGTGTTGACAAGGAAGTCCATACAAGGTATAATTAGTCTTACTTTTGAGAAACTTTGGAAATATATTATGACTGCAAAAAACACACTAAAATTACAAATATCAGACTGGCTTGCCGATTCTAGTATTGCCTACGATTCAATAGAAACCCACGAGAAAAAAACCCTTACCGTGGTGATTGCTGATCCTGACATGGCACACAACCTCTATGAGACAAAAGTATGGATCAGTAATATAGACTGCAAAAAGACTTTATCAGACAATATTGAAGCATCCCTTGTATATTTCTGGTTGATGTCTGGTGTTGATGGATACACATTAATACTTAAACGCATAAACCTTTAAAAATAACTTTGAGATTATATTATGAATATAAAATTAATAGCATTTTTGGTGTTATGTTTGATACCGATGATAGGCAATGCTCGTGTTATTACTGATAATGAAAAGGATTGTCTGGCATTAAATGTGTACCATGAAGGTAGATCCGAATCTACACTTGGACAGTTTATGATAATGGATGTGGTTAATAATAGATCTAAGTCTAAGAATTATCCAACAAATCTATGTGATGTTATAAAGCAACCTAAGCAATTCTCTTGGTATAATAATGGATGGAAACCAGCAAGGAATAAAAAGGTATTACATGTTATACGAAAAAATGTAGATGAGTTTTATATTATAATAGCAAAAAACGAGATTTCAAAAGGTGCTATGTGGTATCATACAAAAAATGTTAAACCAAGATGGAGAAATTCATTAAAGTATGTTGCAACAATAGAAAATCATATCTTTTATAAAAAATAACTTTGAGAGAGAGAGAGAGGAAAGAAAATGTGTGAATTGATAGTAGGCAAAACCTACAAAACCAAATGTGGATTTGATGCTTACATTGTGGCTATTGGATTAAACTTATCGGATGGACGTTCTGTCGCGTGTGTTGTTAATACTTGGGATGGTAAGAAATTGAAGGCCTTTTATGGTGATGGTAAATTGTTTAGGACTACTGATAGCGGACTGGACATAACACCATGAAGATAATTATCAAGAACTACAAAAACGAAGAGTTTGAACTATCAGCAGAACAACTAGGAATTACTGAAACGGATATCATTAAAAAAATAAACGAGGAGTATGGAGAATACTCATATTACAAGCCACACGATTTCAAAGTATCAATGATTACCAACGATTTTGAGACATATTTGAAGATCAAAGCGTCTGATGGTGTTTATATAATTCATCATATCAAATATAATATCCCATTATACCGGACATTGATATTCGGAGAATCTGATACCGATTACACAACATTCACAGAAATCTCAGTGGTTGGTTTTGATCATGATAGATTGGTTCATGCCATTCACACAACCTATACACCACCACAGAACTAACCTATAATATATGAATATCCCCAACGATCTACTAGAATTCCTAGACAGAAATGACCTAACCCTGAAGTTCATGACTAACGCGGACGAAGCGTTCCACGATGATGAAGATAGGGTGGTTGGTTTAGGTGGTGCCTTTATGTGGGATGCTTCACCAGAAGGAGAAGAATACTGGCGTGAAGTCCATCAACGATTCACAGAAGAACAGGTACAAACTAAGATAATTGACTTCACTCAGAAGATGTCTAAATGGTAAATAAGTGTTGACATCCCCGCAGATTCTGGTATAATAGACTCATCAAATCAATAAAGTGAGAAATAACATGAAAGCAACTACTAAAATCAGAATTATCGTAGATTATGTATCATTCTATACAACTGCTAAAGAAATACGCCAAGGCTTAGGCACATTTGATAATTTCAATGATGCTGCCAGATCAGCATTAAACTCTTTAGAAACTATGAGAAATAGCGGTGGTGTCTCTCCATCAGGTCTATGCGGAAAATGGCTAGGCTTCGATATCCAGTTGGATATCGCATAATGACAGCAATTAGAGTTCAATATATTGGATTTCAGTTAGAATAACGAAAGAGGGGATAAATGCGCTATAGAAAGCCTGAAGATAAAGAAGAGCACGAGTTCTATCCAACCCCTACTGAAGCAGGTGACACATCGTTGTCCGAGTTATTGGGCATGGCAAAGCCTTATGATTGGAGTAATCGTAATATGCCTTCAAAAGCGTTCATCGTTAGCGTGTTGAGTGGGGGGCATCTTAAAGATATTGCTAAATGTGTTCGCCATTTTGGAAGCCGCCAAGTCACTGCTCGTTTAAATGATGTTGCGGATCCTTTGTTACATCGTGTTGCCGAGAGAAAGGTGCGTAATACCGTGATTGCTATCGATAGAGCCGATGCTGAAGCTTGATAACTTGCCGGCAAAGACAAGGCATGTATTTGACTATTTAGTTCAATATGACGGGCCTGCTATGCATAAAGCAACATTAATGGGAGGTACAGCATTAGCATTATTAATCGGTCATAGATTAAGTGAGGATCTAGATTTCTTTTATTTTGAAAAAGAATTGCCAAAGCAAGCTATTAAATCATTGGTATACGATCTTAAGACTGCCGGTTTCAGTGTGAGCAACATAATGGATCCTTCACGTATATCCCAAGCAAGAATTAATGGGTTTTTTCTGGATGAATACATTCAGGAATACGCTATTGATGGAGTAAAGGTTAGCTTTGCTGTGATGGCCAAAGGTTCACCGTCAAGACGTGACTACCTGTTAACTGCTGAGCGTGTAGAACGTTTCGGTCAGTTCGGTATGTTGGCGCTTGAGCCACTGTTTAAGTCCAAAGCGGTTGTGTTAATGGATAGAGTAAAGTCTAGAGACCTATTTGATCTAATGATCTTGCTAACGCAGTACAACTATACCATTGACGATATTATTGATACGCTCATTACCATTGATGAGCGTGATGAAGTTGAATCTGAAACAGCACTTGAAATTCTAGTCGGCAATATTCCTGTTGATAAAGACGATTCGGGCTTTGAATCGATAAATTTAGATATAACCTTGAAGGATATTTACCGGACACTAGAGCCGTTAGTAAATGATTATGAGCAAAGAATGGTCCTTCGCAGTTAGTAAATGTAAAAATAATAACCGTTTACAAGGCTTTAAAAAAGTCAAATTAATTTAAGCTACTCATTATAGAGACTATCGTACGTTTTCGTACCGTTGCGCTTCAAACCCCCTAATAGCCATAACCACCCACTCTGTTATTTCATGGGCTCACATTAATCTGTTAGGTGAATACGATTTTTCAGATGAAAAACTCCAAGATTCTGTTGGAAATCTTCCTCCAGTATATTCCAATTAACAAATGAGTCTGAAATAGGTCTAATTGTTCAGCCGGTTTTATAAGAGTTAAAAATTAAACTAAAAAGTTTTAGCCGTTCTTTTTGTAGAAGCCTTGCAGAGTCATTGTCGCTTATTTTTAAA